>ENA-OWOZ01000016-OWOZ01000016.1-bioreactor-metagenome-genome-assembly--contig:-NODE-16-length-245492-cov-5.518163_pt1 | contig 245492 bp, 235 predicted proteins | sample MGYA00238140_ERZ651804 | MGnify/ENA primary metagenome ERZ651804 (study PRJEB26910, sample SAMN07631232) | bioreactor metagenome | isolation source: Switchgrass digestor | place: USA: Dartmouth...
CAACCGTTGCGGTTAGAAAGAGAAGCAGATAAGTAACTACAATAAGAAAACGGGAGCTTTCCGCTCCCGTTTTTTTACTTTTAAACAGGCTGCTGCGGTCAGAACGCGATAAAATTTATCTTGACGATAATCATAACGTATGGTAAAATATGAAAAAATCATGAAAGAATGAAGGAGAATTGTATGAAAAAACTCTTAACGCTCGTAATGACAGCAGCGCTCATTCTCACGCTTTCAAGCATTTTTGCCAGCGCGGCAGATACCATCGACCCGGACGGCTATAAGTTTGACATCAAAACCATTAACGGCAAAGTTGAAAACGAGATAGGAATCATCATCACCTCACAGGACGCAATTGCAAGTGCAAACCTGAATTGGCCGGTTATCATTATTTGCGAAAAAGTATCAGACAATGTATATAAAGTCAAGCAAGATCCGATTCTGCCGAAAGGAACTGCGCCAAGTCTTACGCTAAATAAAGACGAAATCATTATAGCGATTCACTCATCATCAAGCGACATAACGCAAAAAGAACAATACAAAAACGTTGAGCAAAAGGTCGCAGCGTCGAATGTAAAACCCGGAATGTACTTCACATTTGAAGGCATCGACCTGGAGAAAGGAACCGTCAATAACGGAAAAGCAATTTGCTCCGCCAAAGCGCCTGAGAATGTACCGGGAGAATCTTCAAAACCGGCTGAATCATCGGAAGCATCCAGCGCGGTTTCTTCTGCGGCAGCATCTTCCGCAGCTCCGCAGGAAGAATCAAACGGAACCTCTTCGATAGCCGCTTCCGCAGCAAGCTCCAGCGGCGTTACTTCTGAGATAGAAGCAGAAAGCGGATTGAGCACCACGACAATCATCATCATTATCGCGGCTGTCGTAGTTGTCGTAGCCGTTGTCGGAATTATATTAGCCAAAAAGAAGAAATAAGAAAACAGCATCCTACATAAAAAAGAAGCCTTGAAACGAAGGCTTCTTTTTTTACGCTTCAGATTTCCTGCACCGCTTTGTTCTTGGCGACTTTTATAACAACCTCCAGATAGTCGTCGTGCTCTATTCTTTCGCTCTTCACTTTAATCCCCGCGTCGTCCAGCAGCGCGATCGCGCGGTTTATGGTATTGAAAAAGAACCGTATATCCTTTAAAATGCCGATTTTACGAATTTTTCGCAGCCCTTTCTCGTCCGCTTTGATTTCGGGCAGTCTGCCGTTTAAAAAATCGTCCACAAGCTTTTCCGCTTCGGAAGCGGAAAGGTTTTCGTCGATCATTCGGTTTAATAGGTAAATTCTCGACCCATAATGATCCACTCGAACCAGCGCGCGCGCATGACGCTCGGTCAGGGAAGCGTCGGTAATCATTTCCCGCTCTTCGGCGGTCAGTTTTAATAGCCTGAGCTTGTTGGAAATGCTGGACTGGCTTACGGACAAACGTTTTGCGAGCTCTATCTGCGTCATGTTCGTCATCAGCAGCAGGTTGTTGATCGCGGCCGCTTCTTCAAAGATGCCCAGCTCTTTCCGCTGGATGTTCTCGACAAGCGCAAGCATCGCGGAGCCGGGCTTGTCCGTTTCGTAAAGAATACAGGGGATTTTTTTCAACCCAAGCCTGCGCGCCGCGCGCCATCTGCGCTCTCCCGCGATGATTTCGTACGGCGCGTGGTACACCGTTTCGTTGTTCAGTTTCAGACAGGGACCATCTTTGCGCGCTTTGACCGCAATCGGGTGAATAATGCCGAACTGCCGAATGCTCTCGGCAAGGAAGGTGATTTCTTCCTCGTCGAACTTTTTGCGGGGCTGCAGCGGATTGGGCGCGATCTCCGATACCGGAAGCATAATGATTTTTTCTTTCCGCTTATACGGATTAAAAGCGACCTTTTTTTCACCAAACGATAGACCCATTTTTCTGACCTCGCGATACAAAAAAATATGGCAAATCATAACCGCCGCCGAGAGGCGGCAAGTTAAAATTTACCATAAAAAGCATGTCTATTTATGTTAAATGCAGGGCGTATTAAAAGAACTTTTTTACCTTTATTACGGTAACGCCGTCGAATATTAATGATTCTCCGAGAGCGAAGAAACCGTCTTTGCCGTATATGCGGAAAAGCGTATGTTCTTTTATGCCGGCCGCTTCGGAAAGCCCCAGTTTATGCGCCGCAATCGGCGCGCCGTTTCTGAACAAACGCTCGAAAAAAGCGGATAGGCGAATTGCTTTCAAATCGGAGAAAAGCGTCTCGACGGGGATAAGAATTCTGCTTATTTCTTCCGGCGGCATTTTCTCGAGTTCGTCCAGCGTGACCGAATTGCCGATATGAAATCCGCCGACCGCCGTTCGGCAAAGCGAGCGCATCACCGCGCCGCAGCCCAGCTTCCGACCGATGTCGGCGCAGAGCGTGCGGATGTATGTTCCCTTCGAGCAGGCAACGTCCAGAAAATACCGACCGTTGTCGTTGATCGCTTCGATGGAATAGATCTCGATCTCGCGCGCTTCCCGTTCTAAAACAATGCCCCTGCGCGCCAAATCGACCAGCTTCTGCCCGTCTTTTTTTATCGCCGAGTACATCGGCGGGACCTGCTTGATTTTGCCCACAAAGGCGCTTGCCGCTTGCTTTAATTCTTCAAAAGAGGGAAGCGGTCCGTCGTACCGGGCGGTCACCGTTCCGGTGATGTCTTCGCTGTCGGTCTCGATGCCCAGCTCAATGCCCGCAAGATAACGTTTATCGTGCCCGGTAAGCCATTCGCTCGCTTTGACCGCAGAACCCACCATAACGGGAAGAACGCCGGTCGCGAGCGGGTCAAGCGTGCCGCTGTGGCCGGCTTTGCCGACGCCGAGAATTTTCTTGACGCTCGTAACCGCGGCCTGCGAGGTAATGTTTTGCGATTTGTTTATGTTGATAATGCCGTTGTACGCATTCATAACTTTCCGTGTAGAGAATCGATGATTCTCTTTTTCACAGCCTGGATGTCTTCGTAAAACGCGCAGCCCGCAGCGTGGAAATGTCCGCCGCCGCCGAAGGATGCCGCCAGTTCCGCGACGTTGAAATACTCGTTCGAGCGCAGAGAAACCTTGACCTTGTCGCCCTTCTGCCGAATCACAGCCGAAACCTCGACACCGGCAATCTGACGCGGAATCTGGTATACGCCGTCGATGTCGGAATCGGCCGCGTTCGCCTTCGCGATGTCGTCTGCGGTCAGCACGATCACCGCCAGTTTGCCGTCTTCATAAAGCTCGATCGCGTTGTACGCGATTTTCTCAATCTCGATCTGCGCCAGCGATTTGGTTTCAAACAGCAGGCGGTTGATTTTCGCAAAATCAATGCCGGTTTCGATCAGATCGGCAGCATACCGCATCGTCTGGCTGCGCGTGGCGGAATAACGGAACCCGCCGCTGTCGGAGGAAATCGCGCCGTATAGGGAAACCGCGATGGACCGGTCGATTTCCACGCCGAGCAGCGTCAAAAGCTCGTATATGATTTCCCCGCTGGAGGAGTAGCCGGTGCAGAGCAAACGGCGCTTGCAGGGAATCGTGTTGACCAAATGATGGTCGATCGAGAGGTCGAAAAACTTTTCCAAAAAGCGCTGCTCGAACCTGCCGAGCATTGTGGCGGAAGCGACATCGACGCTGACGTATGTCTGAACCTGAAAAGGCGCCGGAATCGACGGCAGGATTGCGTTTGGACCGCCGCTCGAACAGGTTTCGGATGCGCCGTTTTGGATAAAGCAGCCGTTTGCGTCTAAAAACAGAAGCCGGTCGGGGATCGGTTCGTCGCAGACAGCCGCGGCGTTTTTCCCGAGTTTTCTAAGCCCCGCGACCAAAGCCGACGCAGATCCGACGGTGTCGGCATCGGGGCTTGTATGCGAAACGATTAAAAAGTTATCGTTCTCCAAAAAAAACCGGGCGGCTTGATTGATCGTAATATCCAAAGCGTTCATATTCAAACATCCAGGATGCAAGGAATTCCTTTCTTGAGATTTTATGCTTCATAGTTGCGGCACGGCAGCGATTATGATTGCTGGTTTTCGATATCCTTGAGGATCTTCGAAATGCCGATCGCGCGCTCCGCAGAATGATCGCGGATGAAAACCAGTTTGGGCGTTACGCGCAGGTTGAGCCGCGACGCAAGTTCCTTTCTGATATAACCGCTTGCGGAATCGAGCCCTTTGTCCACATCGTTGTCGGGTCCGACGACGCTGTAATAAATTTTGGCAAGCGAGAGGTCCTTTGTGACAGAAGCCTGCACAATGCTGATAAAACTTCCGCTGATCCGCGGGTCCTTAACAGTCCGTATGATTTCGGCAAGCTCTCTTGCGACCTGCTCGTTTATTTTATCCTGTCTGAAACCCGGCATATCCTCAACTTCCTTTAACTCTGTTTTTATTTAACCTCTTCCATGATATATGCTTCAAGCACATCGCCGACTTTGATATCGTTGAACTTTTCCAGACCTACGCCGCACTCAAACGACTGCAGCACTTCTCTGACGTCGTCCTTGAAGCGTTTGAGCGAGCTTATTCTGTCCTCGTAAATAACCACGCTGTCGCGCAGCACGCGGATAAACGAGTTTCTGGTAATCTTTCCGTCGGTGACATAGCAGCCCGCGACGGTTCCGACGTTCGGAACATGGAAAGACTGCCGCACTTCGGCGTGACCAAGAACGGTTTCTTTGAACTTCGGCGCGAGCATGCCCTTCATGGCCGCCTGAATCTCGTCCAAACACTCGTAAATGACGCGATAGGTGCGGATTTCGACCTTTTCGGTTTTCGCAAGGTCGGTCGCGTGCTTGTCGGGACGAATGTTGAAGCCGATAATCAGCGCGTTTGAAGCCGAAGCGAGCATGACGTCGAATTCCGAAATGGCGCCGACGGCGGAATGGATTACCTTGACCTTGACCTCGTCGTTGGACAGCTTTTCAAGGCTCTGCTTCAATGCTTCCGCCGAACCCTGAACGTCCGCTTTTATGATGATGTTCAGCGTCTTGACGCCTGCGTTGATCTGGCTGAACAATTCGTCCAGATTAACCTTGGACTGCGCGCTGAACTGCGCCTGTTTCGCTTCTTCTTTTCTCTTTTCAACCAGCTCTTTCGCCATGCGCTCGTTTTCAACAACGTTGAACTTGTCGCCGGCTTCGGGGACTTCGGAAAGACCCATTATCTCAACCGGGTAGGAAGGACCTGCTTCCTTCAGCTTTTCGCCTTTTTCGTTGGTCATAACTCTGACCCTGCCGACGGCGGTACCCGCGATGACGTAGTCGCCGGTCCGCAGCGTGCCGTTTTGAACAAGCAGTGTTGCGACCGGACCTTTGCCCTTGTCCAGCCTTGCCTCGATGACGACGCCTTTCGCGGCCCGGTTGGGATTCGCTTTCAGGTCCTGCATTTCTGCGACTAAGAGAACCATCTCAAGCAGTTTGTCGATTCCCTCTTTTTTCAAAGCCGAAACGGGCACGCAGATGGTGTCGCCGCCCCATTCTTCGGGAACAAGGTCGTATTTCGTCAAATCTTCCTTGATTTTATCGGGGTTCGCGCCGGGACGGTCCATTTTGTTAATGGCAACGACGATCGGAATTCCGGCGGCTTTCGCGTGGTTGATCGCCTCTACGGTCTGCGGCATAATGCCGTCGTCCGCGGCGACGACGAGGATCGCGATGTCGGTGATGTTCGCGCCTCTTGCGCGCATCGCGGTGAAAGCCTCATGGCCGGGCGTGTCCAGGAAGGTGATGTCCTGTCCCTGCGCACGAACTCTGTACGCGCCGATATGCTGCGTAATTCCGCCCGCTTCGCTCGCGGTCACATTGGTGTGGCGGATCGCGTCCAGCAGGGAGGTCTTGCCGTGGTCGACGTGTCCCATGACGACGACGATGGGAGCGCGGGGAACCAGATCCTCCGGTTTGTCCTCGCTTTCGTCGAAGAGCTGTTCCTCGATGGTAACGACCACTTCTTTGTTAACCTTGATTCCGAACTCGTCTGCGATTAAGTAAGCGGTATCGTAATCGATCACTTCGTTGACGGAAGCCATAACGCCCAGGCTCATCAGCTTCTTGATGACCTCTGCCGCCGTCTTCTTCATGCGCGAAGCAAGTTCGCCGACAGAAATCTCGTCCGGCACCGATATCTGAAGCTGTACCTGTTTGGGTTTGTTGGGTGCCTGCTTCTGCTTGAAGAACTTCTCGTGCGAGTCCTTCTTCTTGTCGCCGGCGTCTTTGGTGTTCTTTTTCTTGATCTTCTGCTTGCCGGTTTGCTCAACATGATCGGTTTCAAACTGCTCGAACTTCTCGTCGTATTTGGAAAGATCGACGTTTACGGTGCCTCTGGTATCGACAACCCTGACCTCGCCCTTCGCGCGCTGTTTCTGCGGCGGCTGCTGAGACTGCTTCTGTTTCTGCTTGGCGGGCTGATCTGCGGGAGCGGCGATGCCCGCTTTCTTGCGCAGCTCCTCCATTTCCGCTCTCTTCTTAGCTTCTTCGGCTTCCTTTTTCGCCTTCTTTTTCTCGTCGTAGTAGTTGAAGAAAGCGGTAATATCGGTCTGGTTGTTCTGCGTGATGTACTCGAAAACGATGCTCAGCTCATCCGCTTCGAGCGCGGTCATGTGGCTGCGTCCGGGATAGCCGTTCGCAGTAAGGATGTCGATGATTTCTTTGCTTTTTATATTAAAGTCTTTTGCAAGAGCGTTAATACGGTATTTTTCCATATTATTCATTGCCTCCGTGTTCGTTAGTTTCGGGAACTTTCATTTCGTTGTTCGGAATCTGTCCCGGGAGATGCTTTTCTGCAAGAACAACAAAGTTGTTATCGGTGATGGCTGCCGAGGAGGTTTCCGCCTTCCCGAACGCCGCGCCTAGCTCCGCCATGGAGAGGGGCAGCGCAACAATCCGAATGTTTCGGTAAGTAGCTTTGTCGGTCAGGAGCTTTCTTGTGTTGTCCGATATGTCGTTCGCCAGCAGAACCAGCTTTGCTTGGCCGTTTCGAACGGCGTCCAGCACGTTGTTGGTTCCGCATACGAGCGCGCCTGCTTTCAAGGCAAGTCCAAGCGCGCCAAGCAGTTTGTTCAACCCGGTCACCTCCTCCAAAATACATTACTGCGCCGATAAACTCTCAAGCTGTTCTTTCAGCGTTGCGTAGATTTCGTCGGGAATTCTGGTGTCGAAGGCTTTTTCAAGCCTGCGGCCTTTTTTTGCCGCTTCGAAGCATTTGATGTCCCTGCAGATATAAGCGCCTCTGCCGGATTTCTTGCCGGTAGGGTCAATGAAAACATTGCCTTCTTTGTCCCTGACGATGCGCAGAAGTTGCTGTTTTTCCTTCATTTCGTTGCAGCCTACGCATTTTCTGGTCGGCTTTTTCCTTTCTTTCACGAAAATCCCCCCAATTTTACTGCTCAAGCATCCTGCGGCTCTTGATATCAATTTTGTAGCCGGTCAGCTTCGCGGCAAGACGCGCGTTCTGCCCCTCCTTGCCGATTGCGAGCGAAAGCTGGTCGTCCGCGACGATTACCCGGTAAGCCCTGTCGGACTCGGGCAATTTGATGACCGACTCGACGGTCGCGGGAGCAAGCGCGGCTGCGATGAACTCCTCGCTGTTCTCGCTGTACGGGATAATGTCTATCTTTTCGCCGCACAGTTCGGCGGTTATGTTGTTTTTTCGAATGCCTTTCGGACCGATGCACGCGCCGATCGGGTCAACGTTCGGGTCATGGGAAACGACCGCGATCTTGGTTCTGCTGCCCGCTTCGCGCGCAATCGCCTTAATCTCGACGATTCCGTCCTTAATCTCGGGGACCTCCAGCTCAAACAGCCTTTTTACAAGTCCGGGGTGTACCCGCGAAAGAACGACGCTGGGGCCTCTCGTATCCTTTTTAATCTCGGTGATGAAGACCTTAATCCGGTCGCCCACCTGAAGGTTCTCGACCTCCATCTGCTCGTGGCGGTAAAGAACCATCTCGTTCTTGCCGATTTCAAGCGTGGCGTTGCCGGTGGTAGGATCGACGCGGACAACCACGCCGGAAACGATTTCTTCCTTCTTTTCTTCATATTCTTTGATCATCATGCCCCGCTCGGCTTCGCGGATGCCCTGAATGATAACCTGCTTGGCCGTCTGGGCGGCGATTCTGCCGAAATTCTTGGTGCGGACTTCTACTTCTATTATATCACCGATATCGTATTTTTTTGATTTTTGATGCGCTTCTTCAAGCGAAATTTCGGTGCTGGGGTTGGTAACCTGTTCGACGACCGTAAGCCTTTTATATAATTTGATTTCCTTTTTTTCCGGATCAATTTTTACATGCGCGTTGTCTTTCCCGCCGGTGTCCTTTCTGTAAGCGGAGAGCAGAGCGGTTTCAACCTTGTCTATCATATAATCCTTCGGAATGCCTTTTTCCTTTTCGAGCATATCCAGTGCGTCGAAAAATTCCTTGTTCATCTTTATTGACCGATCCTTTCATATATACTTATTATGATGCTCATCTTATTGTTCGTTGAAAAAAGCGTCTGTTACAGCGGTGATTTTGGATATGAGTTTTTTTGGAATGTCGATTACTTTTTCAGCCTGCTCAATACTTATTATGTCACTGTCGTGGCACTTTATTTTTCCTTCATATTCTTTTGCGCCTTCAAAAGCGGTAAACAGTTTTAAGTGAACGGTATGGTTTTTGAGAACCGCAAAGTCATAGTGGTCGGGCGTGCGCAGTTCACGCTCGCTTCCGGCGCTGGAAACTAATAGGCTGTACTCGTCGTCTATCGGGTCGAGCTCGTCGATAATCGGGTCAACCGCTTTCGTGACAACGCCGCAGTCGTCGAGCGTAACGCCGCCGTCCTTGTCGACGGATATTTCGAGAATCCATTCAGGACCTTCCTTGTAGAACGTAACGTCCCAGAGCGTATAGCCCAGGTCGGTTATTGTTTTTTCAACCGCGTTTCTGACTTTCGTAGCGATATTCTTCTTGTTAGCCATCCTATCATACTTTCCTTTAATTTTGCCTTTTCAAAAATTTAAGAGTGGGAAGCACCCACTCTTAAACTCTCTATCTTCTCAACCTTGTATGCATTATACCATATATTTTTTATAAAAGCAATAGTTTTTCTCAAATAAGAGTGAATTTTTTCAGTAAAACGGCATTTTTTTGGGTTGTTTTTAAATCTCGTCCGTAAAACATAGCCTGTAATGTTTTTTGACAGAATCGAGTGCGGGCGTTTTACGAAATAATTCCGCTCTTTTGCACTTTTTCCCAATCTACGAACAGATTCTTATGCGCTCCGTTTCTGCCTCGGAAATTCAGCTTTCGCTCCGATATGTAGTCACATTCAATCAATTTGTTCAGCGAAGCCTTAATCTGCTGTTTTGACGCCCCTTTGCTTTTCTTCATCACGGTTGCGATTGCGTTTTCATATGTCGGGTCGGGGCTTTCTCTTAAATAATCAAATATCAGACGATAATAATTGCCGTTTAACTCCTCTTCGGTCGGTAATATCACAACCCGGCTTGCGGTTTCCTGCAATGTCTTTGAAAACGAATCCCTGATTCCGTATATGACGACTTCCTTATGAAAGTAATTTTTCAGGAACGAGGTTACGGAGCTGAAATGACCATCGCCGGAGAACAGGATGAAAACCTGTATGTCGCTGCTTGACAAGGCTTTTTGATAGATGTTGTCAAGGATGATAAAATCTGTAAAGTCCTTTTTTACGCCGTAAGGATTTCGTGTGTCGATAATCTTGTTGGAATACGGACGAATACGGCCAATCTCGTCTGCTAAATTTTTATGCGAGAAATCGGCAAAGAACGAAACGTCAACAAGGTTGAACTGCTTGTTTAAATCCTCAAACCAGCCCTTTATGTTCGGCTGCAGCCCGAAATTGTTTTTTAGTGAAATATACCAGTGCTCGTAATCTACAAACGCAACCGCTTTCGGCAGCGAGTTGGCGCTCGTTGAATCCTTTGCCGGTTCTTTTCTAAATAAGCCTATACCTTCTTACCTCCTTTCATGATAAATATATTCCCATCAATACCATTTTACAGTTAGAAAAATATTGCTTTTATTTTAATATATGTATTCACTTATTCAACAGCACTTATATAAGTGAAATCAATTTCATTATATACCGTTTTTGTCGAAAGTCAATAGTTCTGTTTGGTAAGATAGTCCTTTAATTTGTCTATAATTCTTTTTTCGAGCCGGGATATGTAGCTCTGGGAGATGCCCAACATATCGGCGACCTCTTTCTGCGTCTTTTCTTTGCCGGCTCTGCCGTCGGGGGTGATGCCGAAACGCAATTGGATGATCTGCCTGTCCCGTTCGGAAAGCGAGTTCAGCGCGCGCATGATGATTTTTTTGTCCTCGCTTTCCTCAAGGCTTTTATAGACAAAGTCGTTTTCGGTGCCGAGCAGGTCGGAGAGCAAAAGCTCGTTGCCGTCGTAATCAATGTTGAGCGGCTCGTCGAGGGACAGCTCTACTTTTAAATAGGTATTCTTGCGGATATACATCAAAATCTCGTTCTCAATGCAGCGGGAAGCGTAGGTGGCAAGCTTTATCTGCTTTTCCGAGCGGTAGGTGTTAATCGCCTTCATCAGCCCGATCGTGCCGATCGAAATCAGGTCCTCGATGCCGACCGAGGTGTTCTCGAACTTTTTGGCAATATACACGACCAGCCGCAGGTTATGCTCGACCAGAATCTTTTTCGCTTCGGCGTCCGTGTCCAGACGGTCAATCAGCGCAAGCTCCTCTTCCTTGGAGAGGGGCGGGGGCAGCGTCTGGGGACCGTTTATATAGAAAAGGTCGTCCTCGGTGATGCCGAGGAATTCCTTGAGCCACAGGATTACAAGATTGCATTTCAGCGGCAGCTTCATTTCTTTGTTCCTCCTGTTGTTCTGTGATTTATATCACCAACGTGTACGGAAGAAGCCCGTCGTAGGTGCCGAAGCTCTTTGTTTTGGTGTCGATGGCGACAGCGGCTTCGACCGTGACTTCTTTTTCAAAAAAAGGGCGGAGCACAACCTTTTTCGGGATAAAACCGAACAGCATCCCGCCGCCCGAACTGGTTTTGATGGGGATGACGCGCAGCGGAACCGGACTGTTTCCCGGCTCGGGCTTGTCAAGCGGGGGAGGCAAAACCGACGAGCGGAGTATGATGACCGGCAGGGAGGAGAAGGGTTCGGTCACCAGATTGCCGCTGTCAACCAGCAGGTCGACCTTAATCGGTTTGTCGTCGATGTAAATGTCCGCGCGGATGGATTTATAAACGGTTTTTTTCTTGCACAAAACCGCGTATCCGACCGCGACGAGGGTCGAGAGCAGCGCGATGATAATTAGGCTGGGCGCGCTGATTTCGGTGTAAACGCCCTCCGAGAAGGTTCCGCTGATTCCGTAAACCGCGCTCAAAATTCCGCCGAGCACTGCCGCCGACAGGATAAACATGGCGGTCAGCTTCGCGAAATCCTTAAAGGAACCGACCTTATAGGCGATCAGGCAGATAACGCTGGCGGCGGCAAGGTGCATGGGCAAAAACCAGTACCACGCGACGGGATACAATAGGTAGTAAACCAGCGAATACAATGCGCCGAACAAGGAAGCGGCAATAATTCGGAGCGTGCGGAATTTTTTGGACATAAGCCTTCCCGCGATGAAAAGGGATAAAAAATCCAGCACGAAATTGATAAGTACCAAAATGTCCGCATATATTATGAATACCTCGTCATCCAATTACGACCACTCCTTGCCTTTTGTACTGAAATGAACGGTTGTGTTTTTATTATAGAAGGCGGCAGATAAATATTATGTCGTATATGTGACGCGCCGGAATTTTTTTATGGAGGGTTTTTGGTTATGAAAAAGCCTGTCGTCGTTTTCCGAAAGCAAAAAAGCATTGCCGCGATACTGCTGTCCGCGGCGATTCTGATCGCGGGCGCAATCTTAATACTTGAGAGCGGCAACGACGAAGCCGTGCCGGTTATGGCGGGACAGCAGGAATCGGCGCCCAACCGGACGATTACCGACCTTATCGGCAGAGCGTTGGATTAACAGCGTTCTGCTCCGGAAGAAGGTGATAGTATCTATATTGTTCTTCCGCGCATCCATACAAGAATCAGTGTTTACCTGCCGGTTTCGACGGCTTTGCTTCTGCTTCTGGAGGGGATAGAAAGCTTTCTGGTGATTCTGTCCGCGGTTCTTGTGCATGAGTTCGGGCATATTTTTTTCATCAAACTCTGCAAAGCGAAAATCACCCGCATCGACGTCGAGGTTCTCGGCGCTTTAATCGTGTATGATTACGCCGATTTGGACGCGGACATCCTGATTTCGCTCGGGGGCGCCGCGTTCAACTTTTTTGCGGCGGCGGCCGGAACAGCCTTTTTTGTTTTTTATCAAAATCTGTATCTGCTGCTTTTCATCTGCGCCAACCTCGCGTTCGCTTTTGTCAACCTGCTGCCGGTCGCGGGCTTGGACGGCGGAAGAGTTTTGCACGCCTGCCTGCTTAAAAAAAAAGATATTGACGTCGCCGAAAGGATGACCGCTAAGATTTCCACAGGCGCAAAGGTTTTTTTAATTCTTGTTTCAGCAGGAATGATTTATTTATCCGGTTTTAATACCGCGATGATTTTTTTGTTTATGCTGAATCTGATTCAGTTGACGAACACCGCGCGGTAAAGGCGCGGCTTTTTCGCGCATAGGCCCTCTTTGCGGCCGCGGGAACAGCGCGCAACGCGCGCCTTGCGACAGAAACGGCAATTCTCCCGACTATACTATGTATATTGCGGCGGAACCGAATATAGACGTTTTGATGAAAAATATATAGCGATTCGGCGAATATATTTGCAGTTTGCCAGAATTTAAGATTGAAAAAACGTTTATGGTATGGTAATATATTTTTTGTTGAAATATACACAAATTAGTTGGGAGAAAATTATGAAAGCATCGAAAATCGTTTTAACCGTTACCGTTTTGCTGCTTGCTTGCATGTTTGTTTTTTCGTCCTGCAAAAACGACGCGCAGGATGATGCCTCCTCTGCTGCTTCGGCTGCCGAATCGGCGGAGAACGCTTCGACAAGCAGTTCGAGCAGCGCCTCAAAAAGCAATTCCAGCGGCAGCAATTCTTCGAGCACGTCCAGCCTTCCGCCGATTGGCGATCAGAAGACAGAATACCTTGCCGTTTTAGGCTGCACGCTGACCGACAAAAATCATTTTGTGATTGTCGGCAAGTGTGAGGAAAACGCGGTCATTACCGCCACGACCGAAAGGCAGAGCGTGACTTCTCCCGCCGATAAAGGATATTTCTCCGTAAGGCTTGAGAAAGAGAACACGGTTACAAGAGTGACGCTGGAAGCGAAAGGAAGCATCACCGAAACATACATATACGACGCAAGACCGAAATATATAACCCCGTCGGACACGATGTGGCCGATTGTCGGAGGCAACAATTACAACTTCTTCTTCGATAAGATGATGCCGGACTTCATGCAGACCAACACGCTCTCCGCAAACCAGCTGGAAAGCCTGACGAACCGAATCAAGAAGAGAATAGAGAGTTTAAAAGAAGTTTCTCCGAATACGGAAATCATCTATATGGTTGTTCCCTCCAAGGCGAGCATTTACCCCGAGCTGGTTCCCGAGCAGTATCCGAAGGGAACCGGAAAGAGCAGGCTCGAGCAGGTAAACGAAGCGCTTGAGGCCGCCGGCGCTACGGTTATCAATCTATTAGACGTATTTGCGCAGCATAAAAACGACGAATACAAACTCTACTGGGGAACCGATTCCCACTGGACCGATTACGGCGCGTTCGTCGCTTACACCGAGCTGTTCAATCACATCAGCGAGCGGTTCCCGAGCGCCGCTCCCCATCCGATGTCGGACTTCGACTTCAAAGCCGGTTATTATCAGGGCGGAGATATGATTTTCTATATGGGAATGAACCAGAAGGAGCTGCTGGAATACTGCTGGTACAGAACGCCCAAGTTTAACATGAACGGCGATATCGCCAGGGTGGACAGATACCGCTCGCCGAACTATCTGATGTACAGCGACGGCATTACGCCCCAAATGGTATTCACGACCGGCAATAAGAATAAGCCCAACCTGTACGTGTTCCGCGATTCGTACAGCGCGCAGATATTCGATATTCTTGCGGACCAGGCGAACACGACCGTCTATAAACCGATGTGGGGTTTTACGTTTAATATCAACGATATCAAAACCTACAAACCCGATTACATCATTTACATATTGGCGGAGTGGAACCTGAACTCCGTTATTCAAAGCTGACGCAAGAACGCGGTGCAATTGGCACTTTAAAAAAGTTGGCAATTTGTTATTGATATATTCATAAAAATGCCCAAAATTAGTCTGTTTTTTAAACACTTCACGGCTGCTTTTTGTAGGTTGTGCACAATATCGCTCTGCCTTTTTGTGCAAAGCCCAAAACTGATATTTTACGCTTGATTATTTATTTTTTCGGTGCTATAATTACCGTATGTATAAAATTCTTGCAGCCACGCCTTTGTAGGAGGAAAATTTATGAAAAAAATAACTGCGTTGCTCTTGTGCCTGATAATGGCGGTTGGCATTTTTGCCGGATGCACTACGCTGAAAGAGGGCGAAAAGGGAGCGACGATTTCGGTGTATCTCTCTTCATTCCCGCAGACGCTTGACCCGGCTTTGGTTCAGCTCAACTCGGATGTAGACGAGATCTTAGGTTTGATTTTTGAGCCGCTCACCACCATTGATGAGAACGGCAAAGTAGTCGGTGCGCTTGCAGAGGAATGGTATTCGTTCTACGATACAAGAGAAGATGCGTACCAGATGTATTTTAAACTGAAGCAAACAAGCTGGAGCGACAAACGGCCGGTTTCCGCCGACGATATTATCTACGCGTGGAAGCGTATTTTGGCGCCGGAAACAGACAGCCCCTATGCGTCGCTGCTGTATCCGATTAAGAACGCGAAGATGGTAAAGACCGGTCTGATGACTTCGGACGACCTTGGTCTTGCGGCGGCCAACAGCGACCTGCTTGTCGTTACCTTCGAGAATGATTACAATATAGATTTATTTGCCGAAGCAGTCGCGAACATTCATCTTGCGCCCATCCGCGAAGACGTCGTCGTCAGAGCGTACAAAGAAGGCGAAGAATCCAGCAAATCCTCTTCAGAGGAAGACAACACGGAAACTTCCTCAGACTCAGGCGGTGCGATTAGTAAGATAGTTCCCAAAGCGCAGGACTGGGCGGCATCCGCGGCAACGATCGTCTGCAACGGTCCGTACACCGTGAAAGCGTTTGACGAGGGTTCCAAGATCGTTTTAGAGCGCAACCCGTATTACATGCGCGAGGAAGACGATTATCTCGACAAGTACGTTCTTCCTTACCGAATCGTCTGCAAGTATCAGGCGGGACTGCTCGGCAACGAAAGAATGCCCGACGTTGACGAGTATCAGTTCCAGGCGGAACGCTTCAAGGACGGCAGAATATTCTATCTTGGCGGATTCAACAAGGATACCTACAACGAGTTCAAAAAGAATATCGAAACAAAAAGAACGCTGAACTCTTACGTATATTACTTCAATACGCAAAGCGAGCTGTTGAAAGACCAAAGAGTAAGACAGGCATTGTCGGTCGCGCTTGACCGCAGCAAGATTGTAAACGAAATCACCGGAACCGGCGAGGTTGCCGCCACCGGATATGTTCCGTACGGCGTATTCGACGCGGACCGCAAGAGCCTGAAGAACGATTTCCGAACCGTCGGCGGCGAAATGAACAGCAAGACCGGCGATATGGAAAAAGCGCAATCGCTGTTAAGAGAGGCAAATGCCAAGAAGGGCACGCTGACCATAACATATCTGATTCCCGAAAGCGCGACCTATTACAGGAACTACAAGAGCCGCGTAAAAATCACCAATATTTATGAGGATATCGCCAATTACGCGAAGAGCGTTTGGGAACAGCTCGGATATACGGTAAATCTCAGAGGACTGCATCCGACAGAGTATCTCACGGCTCTCTACAACAGAGATTTTGAGATTCTCGGCATCAACAACATTATGGACTCGGTTGACGCTTTCGCGTACCTTGCGCCGTTCTCCAAGTACTTCAGCGGAACCGCGGTTTCGGTTGACTTTACGAAGGAAGCATATTCGATGCACTATACGGGTCTGGAAAGCGACGAGTACGACGAACTGATCGACTCCATCTTAAAACTGACCGACCGTAAAGAAAGAGTCGCGAAGCTGCACGAAGCGGAGCGGATGTTCACAGAGCTTTGCCCCGCGACGGCGCTGTTCTACTACTCGAGCAGCTATGTGAAATCGAGCGATTTGAAGAATGTCGAGACCACCTTCTTCGGATACAAGAACTTCAACGACTTAAAGCTCAAGAATTACAGAGAGATCAACGCGATCGAAGAGTCGCTTGAAGCGGAAGAAGAAGGCAGATAAACCGGTTTGAAAAACAAAGACCACCGTTTCGGTGGTCTTTTTGTTTGGCGGATGGGCAATCAAGAAAGAAGTAAGCGGCAAGGTTGGCTTGTTTCAAAGCGAAAGCAGGCGTTCCGGTGCGTAGGCAAATCATATGCAGGAATAAAATACTGCGCGATAAATGACGGCATATAAAAAACTCCGCCCGTTTTCAGGGCGGAGTTTTGCGTTAACCGGACAAGCGCGCTTATTCAAAATAAGCGTTCCGCAATGTCGCGTGTTTAGTTAAACCTTGAGAACAAATCGTAGTTTCCGATAATATGGCGCTTGATATGCAGGTAGTCGAGCGACGAGGGGGTGGGATCGGTCGGATCGTTGAAGCATCCGGCCGCGCTCTCCAGTACCGAGAAGGTGTAGTTGCCGATCGCGGCCTTCTTAATCAGCAGCGCGTCGACAGAATCAATTTCCGCGTCGCCGTTGACGTCGCCGAGCACAACGATGATTTTCTCGTCGATTACTTTTCCGTTTTCAACATACTGAACCTTCGCGCCGGTTCCGATGAGGGTGGTGTTGTTGGAAATAACGTTGCCGTCTTTGTCCAGCACTACGATCTTGTCGGAAGACTGGAAGTTGCTCAGCAGCGTGTTGCGCGTTGTCGCTTCTTTGACGCCGGTAATGTAGTTGTCGATCGCATACTTGGACGTATTCGTCAGTCTGACGCCGATATCCGAACCAACCGTAACCTTAATGGGCTGCGTGTAAAGGATATACTCCTGGTTTTGCGGGGTCTTTGCCTTGAAACCGACCATGAAGGAAGCGGTTCCGGAAGCGGCTTTCGCGGTAATCTTGCCGCCGCTGACGGTGATGATGTCCGAACCTTCGATGATCTTGTAGAACGTGTTGGCGCTGCCGGTAATATCGGTTACGGCTCCGCCGTAGGTCGTGGAAGTAATGACAACCTGCGCGGAAGCGCCGTTGCCGGAAAGTGCGATCGCGTTTTTATCGCTGCTTATGTACTTGACACTGTTCTTGATGTACTGCGCGTCGTCGGTGGTAAGACCATCGATGCCCATCAGGAAATGCTTGTTGAAGGTAGAAGAGGAACCGATTGCGTATGTCCAGGGCCAGATCGAAATGCCTCTGTCGACCGCCGCGGCAACGAAGTACTCGCTGAGGTTGCCGTAGCTGGGATTGAAGGTCGAGCTGATCGCCTGAAGGGTGTTCAGCTGCGCGTCAAGCGCGTTCAGCGCCTCGATCATGTCCGTGGAGGGAGAAGGCGAGTTGCACAGCCAGCCGTACGTCATGGTGGGCCAAATCTGCTGCAGTCTGGTGAGCTGCGTGCTGTCAAAGCAGATAAAGGAAACGCGGTCTTCCATGCCGTACTGTTTGACGAGGTTCACTGCCGGCTCAATAATGCTGGGATCGCCTGTCTTAATCTCGCAGAAGATTTTAGCGTCGGTCGGCTTAATTGCCTTCAGGATTTCCTCCCAGGTGGGAACTCTTTCGTCGGGATAGAGTCTTTCGAATGTGGCGTTGTCCGCCCAGAGATGAACCAGCTTGATTTCATCGAGCGTCAGGCTGCTGACCGCGCCGGTGCCGGTCGTGGTACGGTCGATGGTAGAATCGTGCATCGCGACGATCTTCTTGTCTTTTGTCAGCTGAATATCGGTTTCGATGATATCCGCGCCGTTCTTAATCGCGATCAGATAAGACGAGATGGAGTTTTCGGGCGCGTTGGTGGGATTTCCTCTGTGTCCGATAATCAGCGGGGTTTTGGTCAGCGTGTTCTTTTCAAATAAAGTCTGCATCGCCGTTTCGATCTGCGCGAACTTGTCGGTGATAATGCCGGTCGCGCCGCTGGCAATCAGCATGGCGGCTTCCGTATCGCCGTTCAGCGATTTGTCCATGACCCAGACCGTGATTTCCAGCGCCTGCAGTTTTCTGACGATGTTCTGCGAAGCAAGGTTGTCGGGCAGGATGGCGATTAAGGACGATGCCTTTCTGACCGTGCCGCGGATCTGAAGAATCTGTTCGTCCGTCAGCGTGTAGCCGGTAATGGCGGAGAAATCGACCGCGCCGCGCGCGAGCGTGTACTTGTCCCGCGCGTATTTGACAAGGTTAAAGTCGTTGCTGATAAACAAAAGATCTCTGAGGTTTACGGCTTTGCCAGCCGCGGCAATCTGGTCGATGGTCGCTTGATCCTTGACATAGAACGCGGGAATAAAGGGCAGGTTCTCCGCCTTTTCCATCAATTCCGTAACGGTTCCGACAACGGTTCCGCCCTCTGTGGTCAGGTTCGCGCCGTTCGCATACAGAATCAGGGTGGCGGGCGCGTTTGCGGTTGCGTTCAGGTAAGACTCGTACTCCGCCTTCGACTGCACGATACCGATGTTTGTGATATGGTTGAGCGTGTTGGACGCGGGCTGTCTGGGATTGATAATCTTCGGAGGCGCGGGAACCGGTTTGACCGGAGTGGTCAGCTGCAGGGTGACCTTGACCAAATCGACGACAAATTTGGATGAGTTCGCCTGCAGACCGATGCCGCCGCGTCTGGTCGCCGGGTCGCCGCCCAACGTCGGAACATCGTCGACATGGATGACGACGTCGCCGTTAATCTGGTACTGGATGGTGCTGCCCTTCGCCAAAACCGAGAAGGTGTAGTTCTTGGCAGCGTTGATCGGCTCGGTATAGCTGCTGGATTTTACGTAGTTCCATGTGTTGTTGTATAAATAAGCAAGCTCGACGCCGCCGGTTGTCGAAGTCGCGCCGGCAGTCGCGTTGTTGCGGACGCACATATGGTAGTACGGAATGCCGGTGGTGGCGGGGTTCTGCGCGCGGTAAATGACGGAGAACCATCTTGAGGAGTCGGTGGGGTTGGTTTGCGTGCCGACGACATCAATTCTGTAATCGCCGAAATCCCCAAGCCAGCTCGGCAGATAGATTCTCGGGTTGTTGGTGTTCAGACCCGAGATGGTCAGCTTTCCGTTGCTGACGGTATAAACGTCGCCGGTCGAGACAATCTTGTTCCAGCCGTCAAGATCGGACGCGCTGTTGAAATCCGTAAAGTAAAGCACGTATTCCGAATCGCTGGCGTTCTTCGCGACAACGTAAATCGTCTTGGAAACCGAAGCGTCGGACGTCTTCTTTGCGGTCAGTTTAGTTACGCCTGCCACGGAAGGCGTGAACCTGGTGATGGCAGTGTTGCTTTCGTTGTACCAGGTAATCTCGCTCGGAGAAAGCACTGTGCCGTTATTGAGCTGCACACTGTAATCCGATAACGTGATTTCACTGCCGACTGTCGCGGGAATCGCGGGCTGCACGTTGCTGATAACGGTCGGGCCGTCCGCGCTGACAGTCATAGCGGGAAACACTGCGAACATGCTCGCCAGCATGGCGGCGATCAATAGAAAAGCAATGCTTTTGCTTTTAAACATAGCGGGCTTCCTTTCTTTTATGTAGTTTCTTTTTCAATGTTGTCGATTGCGTCGGCGATAACGTTGTTGGCTTTTTCCAATTCCTCCTTTGCTCGTTCGTAACTAACGCCTGTCTTTGCGGCGATAATCCGGATCGCGCGGTCAATCAGCTTTTTGTTCGAGGGAATCATATAGGCCATAAAATTCCCCCGGACTCTGCCGAATCGAACCATCGCGCCGGTCGAGAGCATATTTAAAATCATCTTCTGCGCCGTGCCGGCTTTCATTCTCGTAGAACCATTGATGACTTCTGGCCCTACTTCCGCGATAATGGCGATGTCGCACATCGGGACAAGGTCGGAATTCTTGTTGCAGGATAAGCAGACTGTTTTCGACCCCTGCTTCTTCGCGAAATCGATCGCGCCTTTGACGCAGTTCGCCGAACCGCTCGCCGATATGGCGACAAGGACGTCTTTGCCGCAGAAGTTTCTTTCTTTCAGCTGCGCGACGATGCTTTCAAAATCGTCCTCGGCGTCCTCGACCGAGTAGAAGGCCGCCTGCGGTCCGCCGGCGATAATGCCCTGAACCGTATCCGGCGAAACGCCATAGGTAGGCGGACACTCGGACGCGTCCAATATGCCCAGCCTGCCGGAGGTGCCGGCGCCGGCATAGAAAATTCTGCCGCCGTTTTTTAGAGTATCCGCCAAAAGGTCTACAGCCGCCGCGATCTCGTTGAGCGCCTTTTCCACCGCAAAAGCGACGGTTTTGTCCTCGTCGTTGATGCATTTGACGATTTCCAGCGCGCTCATTTTATCGATATTGGCGGTTTTTTCGTTGTAGGATTCGGTTTTTAATTTGTTAAAATCTGCCATAAATTCTCCCTTTGTTGTTCTAAAAATTTATGCAATTGGTATAACAATTATAATATCATAGACGCATTTCACTGTCAACAGCTTTGAAGGCAAAATCTGATGAGATATTCGAATCGTTTTCGACAAGCAGCCGCTCTTTATTGACAAAAGAAACGCGCTGTGATAAAATGTTACAGAAAAATAAAGCACCGGAGAAAGCCGTATGGACAAAATGAACAAAAAAGACCTGATCAGCATCATCGTTCCCTGTTACAACGAGGAGGAGGCGATCCCCTTCTTTTACAGGGAAATAGACCGTGTTTCCGCAAGTCTGGACGCTGATATCGAGCTGCTGTTTGTCGACGACGGTTCTTCCGACGGCACGCTGAAGCTGCTTCGGTCGCTTGCCGAAAAGGACAAGCGTGTCCGGTATATTTCCTTTTCCCGCAATTTCGGGAAGGAAGCCGCCATGTACGCGGGGCTTCAGAACGCCGCCGGCGATTATGCCGCCATTATGGACGCGGACCTGCAGGATCCGCCCGCTTTGCTTCCGGAAATGGTTCGGATACTCAAAGAGGAAGATTACGACAGCGTCGGCACAAGGCGCATCAACCGAAAGGGCGAACCTCCGGTCAGAACTTTTTTCGCAAAACTGTTTTACCGCATCATCAATAAAATCTCCAAAGTCCAGTTTGTGCCCGGCGCGCGCGATTTTCGGCTCATGACGCGCAGAATGGTGGACGCGGTGTTGTCGCTTTCCGAGTACAACCGCTTTTCCAAGGGCATATTTCAATGGGTGGGCTTTAAGACGAAATGGCTCGAGTACAAGAATATCGAGCGGGTCGCCGGAAAGACAAAGTGGTCCTTCTGGAAGCTGTTTAAATATTCGCTGGAGTGCATTGTCGCGTTCTCGACCGCGCCGCTCGCGATTTCCTCCTTTTTCGGATTTTTGTTCTGCCTGCTTGCCGTCATCGGCATTATTGTCATCATTGTCAGACAGCTTGCCGGCGTGGATTCCGCGTACGGCTGGGCGTCGGAGGTATGCATTATCCTGTTTGTCGGCGGGGTGCAGCTTTTTACCATCGGCATCCTCGGGCAATATCTCTCGAAAACCTATTTGGAGACCAAAAAGCGCCCGATTTACTTAATCGCCGAGACCGAAAAAGACAATAAAAAAGAATAATTTTTCATGAGCGATGCTGAATCGCTCTTTTTTCGTATGCCGGAAATAATTCAACAAAACGCTTGAATTTTATTTATAAAATGGTATATTGAAGTAGGTATTATTTAAAATATTGAAGGAGAAATCAACATGAAGCTGGGAATCATCTGCCCGACCCATAATGCGGAAGGGATACAATACGCGCGTAAATACGGTCTTGACTACGCGGAGTTCGACATCAACGCCGATGATATTTCGTATCTGAATGTTCCCGAAATCGAACAGGCGATGAAAGAATACGGCGTATCGCTCGGCGCCGTCGGCCGCTGGGGCAGGAATAGAATCGAAAAAGACGGTTCTTTCAATCAGAAAGAGCAAAGAGACGAGTTTACGCTCATCAACATGTGCGCAAGGCTCGGCTGCCCGGTCTATATCACCGGCATCAACTATGTCGAAGCGTTGACCTATTACGAGAACATAACGGCGGCGATCCGCTATTTGCAGGAGTTAATCCGATACGCGGCCGGAAGGGTCAAAATCGCCGTTTACAACTGCCATTGGAACAACTATATCGATAAACCGCGCGAGTGGGATATCGTTTGCGACCATATCAAGGAGTTGGGAATAAAGTTCGACCCGTCGCATACCGTGAACGGCGGCAGAGATTATCTGTATGAGGCCGTCAACTACGGAAACCGGTTTTATCACGTGCATCTGAAGGGCACCATCAACGTAAACGGCAGGGTGGACGACCCGCCCGCCGGCCTGGACAGCATCAACTGGGGCGCATTGCTGTCGGTACTGCGCAAACACCGCTACGACGGCATGCTCTCCATCGAGCCGCATTCGCAGACCTGGCAGGGCGAGCTGGGCGAAAAGGGCATTCGGTTTACGATCGAGTATTTCAAGAAGATGTTGTTTATTGACTAAATCACACGCTCTCGAACGAAAGGGTAGTTTGATATGTTTCGATTTCTCAGGAAGGACAAACCGCCGAAAAACCCGAACAGCGTTGAGTTTAAGCGCTGGATGGCCGGAAAACTGAACGGAAGGGCGGTCCGCTATGTGTTAGAGCGCGGCGAAGACGGCGTCGACGTCGTCATCGGCAAAGGCGGTTTTATCAGCGTCAGCAACCAGAGCAAAAGCGACGGCGGCGATTTGTCGGTCATATGCGGGGAAAAGACTTTGTTCAAATCCAAAGTGGACACGCTCTCCGCCTGGGAGTTCCTTTCGCTCGAGGGCGTTACTTTAACCGGATTTGACCAGATTCAGGGCAAAGAGCGAACCGTGATGGCGTACTACAAGTATTACCGGGATTAATCAACCGCGCACTTTTTAACAGGAAAGGGATGGAACAGATGAGAAGGCTGGCTGCGGGGTTTTTGGCGCTTTTTATGATGCTTCCGATTGTGACGTCTTGCGAAAAGCGCGAACCGGAGCAAAAGGTTTCCAAAATCGACTTTTCCGGCGGCGAATTGACGGCCGTTTATCCCCTTGTGCAGGAATCAAAGACGAGCGGCCGTGAAATGGCGGTCGAGTCGGTCCGGATCGAAGCGTTTGCGGGCGCGGACGACTATATATTGGCAAGGCTGCGCAGCGTGCTGCGCAAGCACGGCATTTCGGAAACCGAGGACGCAAAAGTTACCGTTTACATCGGCTGCGAGCCTGCTTTGATGGAAGAACACCTTTCCTTTTTTGACGCTTCCGTCGACGAGGTCGAACAGGGATACACGCTTTGCGCCGGCGCGGACAAAATCGTGCTGGGAAGCAGCGACGTTTCCGGTTTGTTTTACGCGGTTGTGACGCTGGACGCGCTGATAGCGGATCAGAAAATCATGGAATGCGTCGTCAAAGACTATCCGGTCATCAAGGAGCGGGGCATTATCGAGGGCTTTTACGGCGCGCCGTGGTCGCACGCGGACAGACTCTCCCTGATTGAATTTATGGGGCAGATGAAGCTGAACACCTACATCTACGCCCCGAAAGACGACCTGAAGCACAGGGACCAATGGCGCGTACCGTACACGGAAGAGGAGATGAACCGCTTCAAAGAACTGCTTGAAAAATGCGCGGAAAACAACGTCAAATTCGTGTTCGCAGTCTCACCGGGCAAGGATTTTGATTATAACAACCCCGAAGAAGACTACAAAGCGCTCGTGGAAAAGTGCCGGGCGATGTCCGACATCGGCGTCAAGCGTTTCGCGATTTTCTTGGACGACTTAAACCTGAACATGCAGAACGCCGCGGGACACGCGAATCTTTTGAATCGGTTCCAGGATGAGTTCTGCGGGGATACGCCGCTGATTACCGTTTTCTCCGAATACTTCGAGGGCGCGATAACCGACCGCTATACCGGCGAGATCGCGAAACAGTTGGATAAGCGCATTATCGTCATGTGGACCGGTAACGACGTCGTGCCCGCGACCATCGCAAAGAAGGATTTGGACCGCATCAACGGCATTTATGACCGAAAAATGATGATTTGGTGGAACTATCCGGTCAACGACTACGCGCCGAACAACCTGTTCATCGGCCCGGCGGTCGGGCTGGACACCAAACTGCATGAGAACATCAGCGGGTTTATCGCCAATCCGATGAATCAGGCGGAAGCGTCAAAAATCCCGCTGTTTACCATGGCGGATTATGTCTGGAACCCCAAGCGTTATAAGGCGGGTTCCTCTTACGGCGCCGCATTGAAGGCGCTGCACCCCGAAACGGCGGACGCGCTGAAAAAGGTATGCAGCGTGCTTTCCGCCAACATCATCAACGGCTTTACCGATTCGACCGAGTACAAAAGGCTTTTTGATAAACTTACGTCAGCGTCGGGGCAGCTTGATCCGGAAACAGCGGAAGAGCTAATCCGGCTGTTCGAAGCGCTTTCGTCGGCGGTCGACGAAGTGCGCTTGAAAGAGCAAAACCAAAATTTCTTAAAAGAAATCGCGCCGTGGCTTGCCAAAACAAAAGAATACGCCGAAAGAAGCCTGCTTCTGCTGAAAGCCTTGCAGAATTCAGCCGGCAGCCGGGAGGTTTCATATCAAGCATATCTTGAATATCGAAAGCTGAGCGAAAAGTCCGGCGAAAACCCGGCGGCGGTAAGCGCTTCCGTCATCGCGCCCGCGCTTGCGGACATGGAAAAGCTGCTCGCTTCTCTGTACGCAGACGGAGCCGTTCCCGCTTCGTTCGCGCCGACCTACGCCTGGGCGGACGCGGCGATATCCGCGTCGAACATCCCGGTTTACAAAAACTACATACTTGAAAACGCGATCGACAACGACGAGAACACCTACTTCTGGTGGAACGGCGCGTCGGTAAAGGGTTCGTACGTCATGCTGGACCTCGGCCGGGAAACGGAAGTGCGGAACATCGTGCTCAAAGCTGGAGCGGGCGGCAATAAGGAAGATTATTTCCATGCCGGGCAGATGCAGTATTCGTCCGACGGCATACACTGGACGGACATCGGCGGAATACAGACGGAACCGGTCGTGATATTGGACAACCTGAACATAAAAGCGAGATACGTCCGTTATGTGTGCATGGAGTACCAGATATACTGGCTCTGCCTATCCGAGTTCCATGTCAACTACACCGTTCAGGTCAGCAACGTTTCCGCCATGCCGGCGGGCGCGATCGGCAGCGGGGCGGACAAACTGTTCGACGGCGACCTGTCCACCTGCTATAAACCGAACCGCATGCCGGAGAGCGGGGAAGCGATAAACATCAACGTAAAAAACCTGCGGGCGAAGAAGCTGGAGATATTCCAGCAGACGGTGTCAAACGCCGTTCTGACCGCTTTATTCTCCGACGGCAGCGAGCAGGAAATCGGCAAACTGGACGATTATTATTTTTCGGCTGAAATACCGGCGGATACGGTCGTTGTCAAAATAACCTGGGCAGACGGCGTTCAGCCGGAAATCAACGAAATCATATTCAAATAAAAGGAGAACAGCTTATGAAATGGAAGACAATGTTGTTGGCCGCTTTGTTCGGCGCCGTTCTGCTTTTCGGCGGCTGCGGGAACAAGCAGATTATTGATTTGACCTACACCTTCAACCGCGCGATTATCGAACTGCCCAACGGAGAAATCGTCGAGGGCAAAGTGGATTCATGGCGGGATTTTGCGGACGGCGATCAGATTCAGGTCGTAATTGACGGAAAAACCTATCTTGTGCATTCGAGCAGAATTGTATTGATAAAAGACTAAGAAAAAGGAGAATCACCATGTCTGTAAAAGTAAGAGTAGGCATTATCGGCTGCGGCGGCATCGCGAACGGAAAACACCTTCCGGCTCTAAAAGCTATTCCGGAGGTCGAGATGGTCGCGTTCTGCGACATCGTCGAGGAAAGAGCGGCGGAAGCGGCGAAAAAGTACGGCACGCCGGGCGCGAAGGTTTATACGGATTACAGAAAACTTCTGGAGGACAAGACCATCGACGTCGTTCATGTCTGCACGCCGAACCGCTCGCACAGCTTCATCACCGTGGACGCTTTGGAATCCGGAAAGCATGTTATGTGCGAAAAACCCATGGCGATCAACGCCGCTGAGGCGAAGAAGATGCTGGACGCGGCAAAGCGCACCGGAAAGAAGCTGACCATCGGCTATCAGAACCGCCACCGCCCGGATTCATTGTTCGTAAAGGCGGAGTGCGAGGCCGGCGCCATCGGCGAGATTTACTACGCGAAAGCGACGGCTTTGCGGAGAAGAGCGGTTCCGACCTGGGGCGTTTTCCTCAACGAGTACGAGCAGGGCGGCGGACCGCTGATTGATATCGGAACCCACGCGCTCGACCTGACTATGTGGTGCATGAACAACTACAAGCCGAAGTACTGCGTCGGCACGACATACAAGAAGTTAGGCGACAAGTTCCCGACCGGCAATGCCTGGGGCGACTGGAAGAAAGAGGACTTTACGGTCGAGGATTCCGCGTTCGGATTTATCGTGATGGAGAACGGCGCGACCATTTACCTTGAGTCCAGCTGGGCGCTCAACATTCTTGACCCGAGAGAAGCCATCACGACGCTGTGCGGCACCGAGGGCGGCATCGACATGTTGGACGGCGTGCGGGTCAACGGCATCCGCCACGGCAGGCAGTATGTGCTTAAGCCCGATTTCTCGGCAGGCGGCGTCGCGTACTTCTCCGGAAGCGGCAGCGACGACCCGTCGTACAGAGAAGCGCGCCTGTGGATTGACGCCGTCATCGACGACAAACCTCCGTTTGTTTCGCCCGAGGAGGCGTACGCGGTAAGCCAGATCCTCGACGGCATTTACGAGTCCGCGCGCACCGGCAAGCCTGTGTATTTTAACGAATAAAGAAGCGAAACGGAAAACCGTACGCTTGACAGTAAAGATTAGGAGGTTATTATTTTGAAACTCGGCGTATTGACCGTTCTTTTCGGCGACAAACCGCTGGACGAGACGCTAAAATACTTAAAATCCATCGGAATCGAAGCGCTTGAAATCGGCGCGGGCGGATATCCGGGCAAGGCGCACTGCAACCCGGAGGTACTGCTGAACGACCAAAAAGCGTTCGATACCTTTAAAGGCACCATCGCGGAATACGGCATGCCGATCAACGCTTTGGCCTGCCACGGCAACCCGGTCCACCCGGACAAAAAAATCGCGGAACGCTTCCGCAACGATTTCCGCAACGCGGTACTGCTCGCCGAAAAGCTGGGCGTGCAGAAAATCATCGGCTTTTCCGGCTGCCCCGGCGACAGCGAGCACTCCAAATTCCCGAACTGGGTAACCTGCCCGTGGCCGGAGGATTTCTACCATGTCCTCAACTACCAGTGGGACGAAGTTTTGATTCCTTACTGGAAGACGGAAGTCGAGTTCTGCAAGGCGCACGGCATCACCAAAATCGCGTTCGAGATGCATCCGGGATTCTGCGTTTACAACCCGGAAACACTGCTCAGACTGCGCGACGCGGTCGGCGACATCATCGGCGCGAACTTCGACCCGTCGCACCTGATTTGGCAGGGCATCGACCCGGTAGCCGCCATCCGCAAGCTGGGCAAAGCGATTTACCACGTCCATGCGAAGGACACAAAGGTCGATCCATACAACACGGCCGTCAACGGCGTGCTGGACACCAAGCATTACGGCGATGAGATTAACCGTTCGTGGGTGTTCAGAACCGTCGGCTACGGCAACGATGTGCAGTTCTGGCGTGATATGATCAGCAACTTCAGGATGGTCGGCTACGACGACATTCTTTCCATCGAGCACGAGGACAGCCTGATGACCAGCAAGGAAGGGCTTGAGAAAGCGGTCGCTTTCTTAAAGCAGAGCATGATTGCGGAGAGCAAGCCGACCGAAATGTTCTGGGCGTAAAAAGCGGATAGGCGCGCTTTTGATAAATACGAATAAGGCGGGACAAAGCGGTATTCTGCGCCGCTTTGTCCTTTTTTACAGCTTTGCTTGACAGAGAATATATAATTTGTTATAGTAAAAAGCAGAATACTTCAATTAAATTAAAAAGGTTAGTTGCTATGAAACGGTATGTTGTCCTTATTGTTCTACTGGCGGTCGTCGCGGTGGTGGGCATCGCGGCGTGGATTATTGGCTTGACGGGAGGGTTTCCGATGTTTCGGTTTCATTTTAATTTCAATGCTCGGACGTTCGACATTTACACCTATCCGGATTCCGACCTTTACAGCAAAGGGAACGCGGAGCTTTCCGCGCAGGGAATCGAAAAAATAGACGTCAACTGGATAGCCGACCGCGTTACGATCGAAAAGCACAGCGGACAGATGATTTCCGTTTCGGAAACGAAATCCGAAGAATTAAACGAGGACGAGAAGCTGTGCTATCTGGTCAAGGACGGCGTGCTTTATATCAAGTTCTGTTCGCCGAAAAAAGCAAGGTATTGGGAACTGAACAAAGAAAAGCGCCTGACCGTGCGGATTCCAGAGAGCATGGGCGCGCTGAAAGAATGCAGGGTTGACGCCGTATCCGCGGATATGCTGATAGAGGAAATCGCCGCGGAAGAATTCAAACTGGAAAGCGCTTCCGGCGACATCCGTTTGTCTGCGGAAAACCTGCCCGACGGCGCGGGCGCAATCAGCGGCATCTACTGCAAGAGCAGCAGCGGTTCTATAAAAGTGGCCGGCAACGCGCAGCGCGTGAATCTTCAAAGCGTTTCGGGCTCCATCGCCTTCGCCGGAACGGCGCAGACGGCGGCGCTGAGCACGACCAGCGGAAGCATTGGTTTTGCCGGCAATGCAAATAAGCTGGATGCGGGAAGCGTTTCCGGAACCATCAAGGCGGCGGGTCAGTTCAGCAAAGTCAACTGCGGCGCTACCAGCGGTTCGATCATTCTGGCGGTTGACGCAGAAGAAGTCAAATGCGGCTCGACCTCCGGCGACGTTACGCTCGAATTCGGCGTTTGCCCGAGCAGCGTGGACGCGTACACCACGAGCGGCCAGATACGGCTGACGGTTCCCGGCGACAAAGGCTTTACCGCGTACTATCATGTATCCAGCGGCAGATTCAACAGCGAACTGCCGGTAACAATCACCGACAACAAAGCGGTTTACGGGGACGGAAGCGCGGTTTTCAACCTTTCCTCGACCAGCGGCAACATAAGCATAAAACAAAAGTAGCATAGATAAAAGTAAAAGACTGACAGCGTTCAACCCGCGTCAGTCTTTTTTTGTATGTAAACATAATGGGCAGTGCGAACATATCCTGATTATAAAAAGTTGAAAACGAAAACGTTTAGGTAGTGTCAATACATAAACGTTTTTCAACGTTTAAAAAACTGCAGGAGGTATTTGATGAACAAGAAAAGCTTTGTTGTAGATTCGCTTGAGCTGCACCTGTTTTTTGCAAGAATCATGAAGGAGCATTCGCTGTTCCTTGAGTCGGGCTTTACGCCGATGGACGCGAATTTCGCAGCGAAAGCCGATTTCTTTAAAAAGAAGTTTGAGGAACTGCTGTTCAGAGCAGTAAAGCTAAGCAACGGCATTGTCAGCAAAGAAGCGCTGGCTTCGGGTGAAATCGTAACCAATTTCACGCTGGAAAGTGAAAAGAATACAGAAAGGCTCTCCGGCATCAATATTCATACCGAAATTACCAAACAGGAACTTTGTTTGAAAGCCGGAAAAGATAGTTGCATCGATTGCTGCACCTTTAGAAAGGTAGAAGAACTCAACAAAGACGTACTTGAAGCACTAAACGGTCTTATACGCTTTAAAGAAGCTGTTCTTGAGAAAGTGCTTTCGTGCAGGCTTTTTACCTTTAATTATCCGCTTTTAATCGAACACATCCTGCGCGAGGCAAGATTGTATAGAACCCAGCTCTTGGCTTTAATCAACAACCGTAATTTCAAAGCCAGCGTTCGCGAAACCGAACTGTTCTGGGACAGAATCATGATGGAGCATGCGCTGTTTATTCGGGGATTATTAGACCCGACAGAAAACGAACTGATACAACAGGCAAATAACTTCGCAAACGATTTTAAGCAGTTGATTCTCAAAACCAAATCCGCAAACGACAAAATGTTCAAATGCATTACTGAAAAAACGCTGATGGAAACAAAAGCAATCCGCGACTTTAAGCAGGCAGGCACCATTGGTTTGAACAACTGCGACATCCGCTCCATCATTCTGCCGCTCCTTGCCGATCATGTACTGCGCGAAGCAAATCACTTTATTAAAATTTTAAAAGAGTTCGAAAAATAGCCTGTAATAACCGAAAAACCCCGCTGCAAAAACTGCAAGCGGGGTTATTTTTTGCTACTCGATGGATTTTAAAGATTCGAGCATATTAACGGTTTTGAGCTTGAAGTAGGTAAAAATCACCATCAGCAGCGTAAAAATGAGCGTCAGGACGGCCGAATACACAAAGCTCTGCCACTTGATCTGCTTTAGGAAAACGACGAACCCTTCCACAACGGTTATGACGTAGCGGTGCAGGAAAACGCCGGCGGTCAGCCCGACGCTGATGCTGGCCATCGACAGGATGAACGCCTCGCGGTAGATGTAGCTGTTGGTTTCCAAATCGGTAAAGCCCAGCACTTTTAAGGTGGCGATCTCGCGGGTTCTTTCGCTGATGTTGATCGAGGTGAGGTTATACAGCACGACGAACACGAGCAAGGAAGCGACGACGATCACCAGCGAAATCAGGCTGTGGAAACTTTTCATGTTCTCTTCGGTTTTCTCGACAACGTCGCGGGTCAGAATGACGTTGAGCACCGCTTCGTTTTGCGTCAGGTTGGCCGCCAGCGCGGTTTCGTCCGCGTTGTTGTCCGAGACGACGGCGTTGTAGGATACTGTCCCGCCGAAAACCGCTTCGTAAAGCGTTTTATCCATAAAAATGTAGTTGGAGATGTAGTTTTCGGCGACGTCCGCGACGGGAAGCGCGTATTCTTGATTGTCCGCCGTCTTGATGGTTACCGCGCCGCCTTTGGAAACGTTCAGCGCGTCCGCGATTTTTTGCGTAATCACGGCGCCGCCGCTGTCAAGGGTTATGTTTTCGCCGTCGATTCTGCTTTTTAAGTTGTAGTATTGCCGGAACCCTTCCTTGTTTTCCGGCACAATCAGGTAGGAGTCCAGGTCGTCGTCCGATGTGAATTTCACCGTGCTCTGCCGGATCAGCAGCGGGTTTATGATTTTTTCCCGTTCAAAAAGGCTTTTTAGTTCGGCGCCGACAGACGCGGTCTCTTCCTTCAGGATAATGATGTTTTTATACCGAAAAATCTCGCCGAACTGCTTTTCGGTCACGCTGGTCATGCTGTCGTTGATGCCGAAGCCGGTCAGCAGCAGCGCGGTACAGCCCGAAACGCCGATGATGGTCATGATTCCTCGTTTGGTATAGCGGAACAGATTGCGGACGGTTATTTTCCAGGAAAAAGAGAGCCGCTTCCAGACAGGGGCAACTTTTTCTAAGAATATCTTTTTCCCCTTTTCGGGCGGCAGGGGACGAAGCAGCGCCGCGGGCGTCTGCCTTAACGCTTTGCGGCAGGAATAAACCGTAACGAAAATCATCAGCGCCACGGTGACCGCCAAAATCATAGACAGCATGGCGCCGTCGTACTGGATAATCAGTTCCGGCAGCACAAACCAGAACATATCGTAAATCAGACGCGGAATAATCGCGCCGCCCGCATAAAAGCCGGCTGCCGCGCCGGTCACGGTCGCGCTCAAAACATAGAAAATATAGGGCAGAATGATGTTTGCGTCCGAGAAGCCGAGCGAGGTGAGGGCGCCAAGCTCGCTTCGCTCCTCCGCAATCATGCGCGACATGCAGTTGGAGGTCATCAGCGCCACAATCAGTATAAAGAATACCGGAAAAACCGAGGCGACCGATTCGATAATGTTCATGCTGGTCTTCAGTCCGCCGTAGCCCACCGCCGCGTCGCGGCCGTAAACCATCCACTTCGGTTTGGGTATGGTTTTTAGCTCTTTTTTCGCGTCCTCGATTTTCTGCCGGGCTTCTGCGATATTTGACCGGAACTCTTCGTAGTTTTTGTTATATTCGGCGTATCCGTCGTTTAGTTTACGTTCGCTTTCCGCGAGGTTTTCTTTTTCTTGCGCGATCTGCTCTTGCGCCTTTTTCATTTCGGCGTTAAACGTGGCGATTCCCCGATAAAGTTCTTCTTCCTGCTTCGAGAGGGATTCTATGGACGCCTTCAGCTTCTGCAGCCCGGCAAGCTGTTCGGACGCCTGTCGGATTGCCGCTTCGAGCTGCGCGTATTCTGCGCTTCCGGCGGGAAGAAGGCCTAACTGCGCCCGCATGCTTGCGACCGCGCTTTCAAGCTCGGCGGTTTTGGCGGCGATTTCTTCTTGGGTCAGACCATAGTTCTCCAACGCAGAATTAATCTCCGCCCACGCGGCGGCGATATTTTGCTTTGCCAAGTCGAACGCTTGATTCTGCTTTGATATGGATTCGTTCAGCTGCGCTTCGCTTGCTGCCAGCTCTTTTTTTCCGTCCTCAAGTTTTTGCTTGCCGCCGTCAAGTTCGGCTTTCGCGTCGGCAAGCGCTTTTTCGCCTTTTTCTATTTCTTCGTTCAGCTTTTCCTCATTCTTTTTGATCTCGCCGGCGGCTTTTTCGTATATTTCTTCATAGCGCGCGTTCTCCCGCTCGGGTTTGAGCGCGACCAGCCGGTCATACAAGTGGCGGGCGGCTTGCTCGTACTGTTTGCTGTACGCGGTGGTTTCCGCCGCTTCGTTTGAAAGAATATACATCTCGGTATAGGCATCGAGGGTGAAGTTCTCTTTCTTCACGAAAATAAACGAATACAGCTTTCCGTCGCCGATGGCGGCGTTGCCGTAATCCTCGGAGAGATACAGAACCGATTCGACCGTGCCGACCACGCTGAATTCTTTGTTTTTTAATTCCGCGTCGTCGGAAACCAAAACCGTATCGCCGATTTTATAAAATCTTCGGTCGGCTGCGCACTCGCTGTCGTTTGCCGGCAGTCTGCCTTCGATCAGCTTGACGATGTTCACAGTCTCCTCCAGCGCGTGGACGCGCACAGCTTTGCCGTCCGCCAGCGTATCCAGCGAATAGCTTGGAACCGCCGCGACGTCGCCCAAAGCGCGGACAGCCTCGACGTCCTCGTCGGTCAGCCCCAGGGTGCTGACGATTTTAAAGTCGGTCAGGCGGTAGTCTTTAAAGTATTTATCAGCGACGGCTGAAATATCGGGCACTGCCGCGTGGATTCCCGCGTAAAAGCCGGAACCGAGCAGAACGATGAAGAACAAAGATAGAAATCTTCCGAAAGACTTTCTTATTTTTATAAAAATGTTTTTGACAAGCAGACGGTTTACCATACGATATCCGCCGCCTTTTTCGGGTTTTGATTGAGAATAATTTCGCTGACGGTGCCGTTTTTGACTTTGATAACCTTATCCGCAATCTCAGCGATGACCGAGTTGTGCGTAATCAAAACGGTCGTCATGCCCATTTCCTTGCAGTTTTTTTGCAGAAGCTCTATGATTTTCTGCCCGGTCACGCTGTCCAGCGCGCCGGTCGGCTCGTCGCACAGCAGCAGTTTCGGGTTCTTGGCGATTGCGCGCGCGATGGCGACGCGCTGCTGCTCGCCGCCGGAAAGCTGGGCGGGAAAACTGTTCATCCGGTCGGAAAGCCCGACCTGCCTTAGCACTTCCTTCGGGTCCAGCGAATTCGGGCACAGCTGGCAGGCAAGCTCGACATTCTCCAGCGCGGTCAGGTTGCCGATCAGGTTATAGAACTGAAAGACAAACCCGATATCCCTGCGGCGGTAATAAATCAGTTCTTTTTTGGTATATCCGCTGATCTCTCTGCCGTCAACTTCGATGATTCCGCCGTTGGGGCGGTCCATCCCGCCGAGCAGGTTGAGAATCGTGGTTTTTCCGGCGCCGGACGGTCCGAGTATGACCGCCAGCTCGCCTTTCTCTATCGCAAACGAGCAGCTATCCACCGCAGTGATGGTAACGTCGCCGGTTTTATACTCTTTTTTTGTATTTTTAAATTCAATGAAAGCCATAATGCCTCCGAGATAATAAACAGCGTGTTGACAAATCGACTTTAGTATATTATAGTAACACTGTGATGCGCACGCAACAATCAGATTGGTTTCAAATGACGAATGCCCGACATTTTGGGTATTTATGTCAAGAAAACGGCAGATAAAAATTTTAAAACTTTTGTGAACAGAGGAGCGGGAGGATGTCCGACCGACGCGTCAAATACACCAAAATGGTCATTAAAGAGAGCTTTATCAAGAGCCTGCGGCAGAAGCCGATTTCCAAAATAACCGTCAAGGAAATCTGCGAGGACGCCGACGTAAACCGCGCGACCTTTTACACGCATTATAAAGACCAGTACGACCTCTTGCAGCAGATCGAAAACGAAATCATCGAGGATATCAACCGTTACCTGAAAGATTACGACATTCAGGACGCAAAAGTGGTCCCTTTGGACATGATTGAGAAAATCACCGAGTATGTCAGCAAAAACGCCGACGTGTTCGACCTGCTTCTCAACCTCAACGGGGACATCAAGTTCCAGCAGGAGGTCATCAAAATCATCGGCAACCAGTTTATCCCGATAATCGAGAACGAAAAACTGAACAAAGCAGACGCGGAGTATATCTATCACTTCATCGCCTGTGGCGCGGTGGGGATTATTCAGAAATGGATGAAGGACGGCATGAAAAAATCCGCCAGGGAGATGGCGGAAATTATCTTTAAGATGTCCAACAACGGCAGGGCTTCGTTTGAATAACTACTTATAGACGCCCTCGATATGCAGAAAACGGATTTTTTCAAACTGGTACGTATATAGCGGACGGTTGTAATAGTCGTCGGTATGGGTTGAAATATAGATAGTATCGATGCTCGGCGCGCCTTCGATGTCCGTCACCACAAGGCTGTGATAGAACCCGCGCGCGCTGTTGCCGAGCTGAATGATGTCGCCCGGCTCCATTTTGGTCACGTCGGTTTCGGTGGCGAACGGACCTTTGGTTTTATTGGAAACAAGGAAGTTATACAAATAGTTTACGCCCGTCCACGAAGGGGTGCGGTTGTTTGCGCTGATGTAGTACCAGCCGTAAACGGGGGTGTAGTTCATGACGCCGCTGCCGGCGTACAGGCACTGCGAGCAGAAGTTGGTGCAGTCCCCGCCGAGATTCGAAAAATCCAGATAATGCGGGTTGCGGAAGTACGCCCAGACGGTCGCGTAATCGACCGCTTTTTTGCGGTCGTATGGTTTTATGTTCGGCATAATTGTCATCCTTATAAAGCGTATTCACTAACAGAATATGCTTTTGTAAAAAATCTTCTCCACCAGTAGACATTTGTAAAACTTTATGGTATAATTGGAGCGTTCTCGGACGTGGGGGTATAGCTCAGTTGGGAGAGCGCTTGAATGGCATTCAAGAGGTCAGCGGTTCGAGCCCGCCTACCTCCACCAGAAAAAAATCCCTGAAAACGCTGATAATTCAGCAGTTTTCAGGGGTTTTTATTTTTGCTTTATAAAACATAAATCACAGAGAAAATGAAAAGAAACTTTTCGGATGATGTCACTATTGGTGTCATTTATAAACAAAAAAACCGGGCAGGATTTCTCCTGCCCGTTTCATTTTGCTTGCGGCAACAAGCGTCTCGAAGACCACAAAATATGAATTAGTCTACAATAGAAAATGCAAACTGTAATCATGCTATGTTATTTTTCTGTGATACACATAATGATACACAAAACAAAAAACCAGGCAGGATTTTTCCTGCCCGGTTTATATAAGTGAACTGATTCAAGCGGTCAGTCTCTATCGTTTTGCTTTTTTTATTCCGATACCAGCCGCTTTTCGCCGGTGATTGCCTGAATGGGCTTGATGTCCTGCGTTACTTCCATCGTGCCGAGGTAGTCGCCTTTTTCATTCCGCACGGCGAAATAGCGGATCAGCACATATTTGTCGCCCATTTTGATCCAAAAATCCTCGTGGTCCTTTTTGCCCGACTTAAAGTCCGCAACAATCTGCTCAACGATATGCACGCTCGCGGGCGGATGGCAGTTGGTGACTTTTCTGCCGATAACCGTTTTCGGCCGCGCGAAGATGCGCTCTTTTCCTTGCGTGAAGTATTTCACTTCGTCGTTTTTGTCCACAAAGGTAATGTCGAACGGGAGCATGTTGAGCATGGCGTTGAGTTCCTCGGGCGTTAAGAAGCCGGCGTCGAAATGAACGGCGTCCTTTTGCGCCTGCGGCTGTTCGGCGCCTGCGCTGGACTGATTCGGCCGGTATTTGCCTTTCGGCTGAACGAGCGTGTAGCCGAACTCGTCGCTCGCTTCCGCAATCGCAGCCCATTCGTCTTCGGTGAGCGTTTCGAGTATCATCGGGAACATGATGTTTTCTTCTTTGAAAATCATGTCAAGAATCTTATCCGTCGCTTCTTTGACCTTTTCATACGCCTGCTCTCGGCTTTCCAGACTGCCGGACAAAAGGTCTTTTGCTTCTTTGATTGCGGCTCTGATTTCGTCGTCAACGCCCCACATTACTTTCGGCGGCGCGGTAATGCCGTACTTCTCCATATAGGGGAAGATCAGGTTTTCTTTTCTCAGGTAGTGCTTGTCCACTTCTTCCAGCTTTTCGATATCCGCAAGCAACGCCTGTACGCTGTCCGCCGAGCCGGAAGTCAAAAACTCCTCCGCGTGCGGTTTTACGTTTTGGTTGATGAACGTTTCGATCGCTTTGTTTTCCAGCCTGAAGGTATGCACCGGATGACCGGGAGTCTCTTCGGGCTTTTGCGGACGATGGATTTCTTCAATCGAGCCTTTAAATACAGCCGCGTGCACGTCGCACAGTTTTTGAATCTGCTCTACCGGCATGCCCTCCATAATGAGCGCCTGCTCCATTTCGGCAATCTCGCTTGCCGAAACGCCGGAGAAGAGTTTTTCAAACTGTTTTTTAACTTCCTCAACGCTTTTTCCCTGGTGCAGCTGTGTGATTAACTCTTTTAAAACCTTTTGGCGGTATTCGCGGTTGTTGATCATTTCGCTCATCGGATTCCCCCCTATTCTTTCAGTTCGTAGTCCTTGGCCGCAAACGCTTCTTTGATTTTCTCCATCGGAATTTGCTTCATGGCGGCGCCTTTCGGGATGGTCATAAATCTTCCCCGCAGTGTTCAGCATGGCGGGATTCGTGATGTTCTCGAACCCTAAATCCTTCATGATGTCGATAATGTCGGGATGTTCTTTGCAGAGTTCATATACGCTTTTGGATAAATCGATAACTACGCCCATACGCCTGCCAATATTCTTCCGAAAAGCAAAAATTTGTATTCTTATTTTATTATATCAGAGGAGCGCCGTTTTGTAAACGACGCCAATATTTTTTTAAGCGGCATATTGACAAAAAATATATTGTATGATATTATATAGCTGTACTATGTGGAATAGTACACATAGGAGGTTCGAATATGTTTCATATCGACGCGTTGTCGCGCAAACCGATATACGAGCAGATTGTCGAGCAGATCGAGCGGTTTGTTCTGACCGGGCTTTTAAAGCCGGGCGAGCAGATTCCGTCGGTGCGCAGTCTTTCGATCGAATTATCGATCAATCCGAATACGATTCAAAAAGCGTATTCGGAGCTGGACGCGCGCGGCATTATTCGCTCGGTGCCCGGGAAGGGCTGTTTTATATGCGAAAACGCGCCCGCGGTTTTAACCGAACACAAGCGCGGTAAACTGAGCGACCTGACCCGAACCATTGAGGAACTGGCGCTCGCGGGAATCGAAAAGAAAGAGATTGAGGAATGTGTAGAAAAAGCATACGCAAACATTTTGAGAAAAGGGGAAGCAGGAGAATGATTAAGACGGAGCATTTGACCAAGAAATTCGGCGATTTGACAGCATTGAACGACATTTCCTGTACCATTAACGACGGCTGCATTTACGGTCTGGTGGGTTCAAACGGAGCGGGAAAATCCACGCTGTTAAGGCTGATTGCTGGCGTTTACAAACCTGAAAAGGGCAATGTTACGGTTGACGGCGCTCCTGTTTATGAAAACCCGAAGGTAAAAGAACGCATCACCTTCGTTGCTGACGAGCTGTTCTTCCTGCCGGGCGCTTCGATGAACCGCATGGCGGACCTGTACGCGGCGGTTTACAAGCGTTTTGACCGCAAAAGATATAAAGAACTGACCAGTCTGTTCGGTTTGGACCCGAAAAAGCCGATCAATACCTTCTCAAAAGGCATGAAGCGGCAGGCGGCGACCATTCTTGCGCTTTCTGCGCGTTCCGATTACATACTCTTTGACGAAACCTTCGACGGGCTTGACCCTGTCATGCGCAACTTTGTTAAGAAAATTGTCTGCGAGGATATTCTCGACCGAAACGCGACGGCGGTCATAACCTCGCACTCCCTGCGCGAACTGGAGGACACCTGCGACCAGCTTGCGCTGCTGCACAAAGGCGGACTAATTTTGCAGAGCGATGTTCAAAACCTGAAAACAGGACTGTTCAAGGTGCAGGTCGCGTTTCGCGAGGAATACGATAAAACCAAATTTGAAGGAATGAATATTCTACAGTTTATAAAGCACGGAATGGTCGCGAACATGATTATCCGCGGCGATCAGGAAAAAACGGTAGCGCGCTTGAAAGCGATGAACCCCGCCGTTTTGGACGTGCTTCCGCTCACGCTTGAGGAAGTGTTCACCTATGAGATGGAAGCGCTCGGATACAAGTATAGTCTTGAGAGCTAAGAGGTGACGGAGATGAAAAACAGAAAACTGTTCGATTTCGGCTTGTACCGCGAGGGAATAAAACAGTTAAAAACCCCCGGTATCGTTTTCTTTGTCATTTTTATGATAGCGGCGGTTGCGGTTCCGCTTACGGAAGTCATAGACAGAGGGTATTCGATCGAAATCGTTACCGGCATGGATATGCATCCGGTATTACTCGGATTATGTATTGTCGCCTTCATCTTGACGCTGTATCTGTTCGGCTTTCTGAACAAACGGAACACGGCGGATTTTTACCACGCGATGCCTTATACGCGCGAATGCGTCTTTTTGAGCTTTTATGCTTCCGTTCTCACCTGGCTTTTTATCATAGCGGCGGCAACTTCGCTTGTTTCGTTCGGATTGCATTCGATTTTCAGCGGACATTTCACCGTAGTGTTTTCATCCTGGCTTATGTATACGCTCAACTGCCTTGCCGCAGCCTTCCTCGCCGCGGCTTGTACGGCGATTGCCTGCGCCATTACGGGAACAACCATCAACGGCATCATTGTTGCGGTTTTGATTATGTTTCTGCCGAGATTTATCATCGCCATGATTACATATGAAATCACGCTGCTTTTACCCATGATGTCCTATACGCATATCGGCTTTCTGCTGGAAGGGAAATACAATCTTCTAACTTATCTGCTTTTCGAATCACTCGGGATATTTAACTGGTTTAACGACATTTTGGCTGACCCCGCCGCGTTTATTTATACAATAGTCCTTTCGCTCGCATATGCAGCCGCGGCGTGCTGTTTGTTCAAAAAAAGAAAAAGCGAAACCGCCGGGCAATCTTCGCCGAACCGCATCATGCAGGCGGTTTATAGAATCACGGTAACCATGATGATTTGCATTATCGTTTTATGTCTCATTCTTGACGTAAGCACCTTCGAAAGCGATGAAGTTTTCTTAATCATATTCGGTTATTTCATAGCAGTTTTTGTTTACTTCCTGTATGAGCTAATCACCACGAAAAAATGGAAGAACCTGTTAAAAGCGGTTCCGGCGCTGGGGATTGTTGCGGTTTTGAACGGTTTGATATATTGCGGAATGCTCGGCATCTATCAAGCGCATCTGAACTTTACGCCGACGGCGGACGAAATAACTTCCGTTTCGCTGCAGTTGGAAGAAATGCCAAGGTTCAGTTTGGAAAACTACTATAAATACCAAAGTTCAGATATAAAATTGACGGATGAACGCGTAAAGCAAATTGTCGCGAAAAACCTGAAAGAAAACGTGGACGCTCTGAAGGCTACAAGATCCAAAAACGCAAGCGACACTTATTACAAATATTCCAATGCCCGAAATTATGAGAGCTGTTCCATCGTTGACGATGATTTCGCGTCGGCGCAATATATCCGCGCTTGCGTGAAAATTCGTACAAAAAGCGGCGCTTATTACAGAAAAGTCGTATTCCCGTCTGCTGACTTTAAAATAATCATTGATTCCTTAATTTCTAATCCGGAATTTCAAAAACGGGCGCTTACCTTGCCGGAACCCGTCAAGAATCCAATAACTTTTGGTTATAGCAATGAAAAGCATACCGACAAAGCCGCGTATGAAGTATTCAAGGCAATACAAGACGAACTGGCGTCCGTTGATGCCGATGTTTGGCTGAGCCAATTGAAAAGCTATCATTCGCCGGCGCATATTTCTTACCGTACGGTTATCAATAACAATGAAATCTATATTTCCGTTCCGATTTTACCGAATTTGACGCCAAAAAGCTATGAAAAGTTCTTCGAGTACACCTACAACACGGGCAGGTCCGATCGAGAAAGGATTCTATCGCTGCTGAAATCGGAAGATTATAAAAAGTATAATGTTACAGCGGAAATTGTTTTGAATCAACCAAACGGGACATTCGTACAGGTAAGAATTGATTTGAATGATGAAACGATTCCGTTCTTGCTTGACAATCTGGTCGACGAGCGGATAGGGCCGAACGACTCCTATATTTATATTGAAATACGATACGGCGCTCATGATATTTATATAGAAGGAGCCGATCATTTTGTCGGGTACTTCAAGCTTTCCAACCTGACGTATGAAGATATAATAAACAAGATAATAGTGGATAATATGATGGACGCAAAAGAATATTAGAAGCACTGAATAAAAACAGCACTGCCCGCAAAGGGGAGCGCTGTTTTTGTGTGAGCAGACGCGGAAATAAATGCATAATAATAAATTGATAAATAAATATTTGTATAAATACTTGACAATAGATATTTTATGTGTATAATTATACCAAACTTACAGCGAGGAGGAATATCATTTGACAAAAGTGTTTATTGACGGTTCGGCCGGCACGACCGGACTGCGCATCGCCGACAGGCTGGCTGAAAGAAAAGACATCAGCCTTTTGACGCTGCCGGAAAATCTGCGGAAGGACACGGACGCGCGAAGACAGATGATAAACTCCTCCGACATCACCTTTCTCTGTCTGCCGGACGACGCGGCGAGAGAAGCGGTTCGGCTTTGCGAGAACGAACACACGAAAATCATAGACGCTTCCACCGCGCACAGAACCGAAGCGGGCTGGCGATACGGACTGCCGGAGCTTTCGCCGGCGCACCGGGAAGCGGTTCGAAACGGCAAACGAGTAGCTGTTCCCGGCTGTCACGCGAGCGGGTTCTGCGTTCTCGTTTATCCGCTGGTGCAAAAAGGAATACTGCCTGCGGATTATCCGATTGCGGCGCACTCGGTAACCGGGTACAGCGGCGGCGGGAAGAGCATGATTGCCGACTATTCGGCGGAGAACAGGCCGAAAGGTCTGGATTCGCCCGGACAGTACGCCTTAAATGCGAACCACAAGCATTTAAAGGAAATGACCGCCGTCTGCGGACTGAAGCAGAAGCCGCTGTTCAACCCGATTGTTGCGGACTTTTACAGCGGAATGGTGGTCAGCGTGCCGCTGTATGTTTCGTATTTGAACGGCTTCGGCGGCATAAAGGAACTGCACGAATTTTTCTGCGAATATTACAAAGACGAAAAACTGATAACCGTCCTGCCGTTTCACGAGAAGGGCACCGAGAGCGGCTTTTTGTACGCCAACGAGCTGGCGGGAAAGGACAGCATGCAGATTATTGTCTGCGGCAACGATGAGCGTGCGCTCGTCGCGGCGCGCTTCGACAACCTCGGAAAAGGCGCTTCGGGCGCGGCGGTGCAGTGCATGAACATCATGCTCGGTATTGAAGAAACGACAGGGCTTTCGCTATAAACATTTGAGAGAGGGGTTACCATCATGAATTTTACCGAAGGCGGCGTATGCGCGCCGAAAGGATTTAAAGCCGGCGGCATACACTGCGGCATCCGTAAAAATAAAGAGAAAAAAGACTTGGCGCTGATTTACAGCGAGAAAAAAGCGGCCGCGGCCGCGGTATATACGCAAAATCTTGTCAAGGGCGCGCCGCTGCTGGTGACGCAGAAAAACCTTGAGATTCCGTACGCGCACGCGATTATCTGCAACAGCGGAAACGCCAACACCTGCAACGCGAACGGAAAGGAAGTCGCGTGGGAGATGTGCAGGCTGACGGCGGAAAAGCTGGGCATCCTGCCCACCGACGTCATCGTCGCTTCCACCGGCGTCATCGGTCAGCCGCTGAACATCGAGCCGATTAAAAACGGCATCGGTCCGCTGGTCGAAAGCCTTTCCTACAACGGAAGCGGCGCCGCCTGCGAAGGAATCATGACCACCGACACGGTCAAAAAGGAGGTCGCGGTCCGATTCACGATCGACGGAAAGACCTGCACCATCGGCGGCATCGCGAAAGGTTCGGGCATGATACACCCTAACATGGCGACCATGCTGGTGTTTTTGACCACCGACGCGGCGATAACGCCAAGAATGCTTGCCAAAGCGCTGAAAGAGGATACGGACGACAGCTTCAACATGATCAGCGTCGACGGGGACACTTCGACGAACGATATGGTCTGCATTCTGGCGAACGGGCTTGCCGGCAACACGCCGATTGAAACCGAAGGGAAAGCGTATGAGGATTTTAAGAAAGCGCTGTCCATGGTAACGACGGTTCTCTGCAGAAAAATCGCGAAGGACGGCGAGGGCGCGACCAAGCTGATCGAATGCGCGGTCTTGGGTGCTTCGGACCGCGCGACCGCGAAGCAGGTGGCAAAGAGCGTTATCTGCTCGTCGCTGGTGAAGGCCGCGATGTTCGGCGCGGACGCGAACTGGGGAAGAATCCTGTGCGCCATCGGCTATTCGGGCGCGGACGTGGACGTGACGAAGATCGACGTATCGTTCAAATCCTCGGCGGGCGAAATCGCGGTCTGCAGGCAGGGCTGTGGCGTTGACTTCTCGGAGGAAATTGCGAAAGAGATTCTTTTGAAAGACGAAATCACCATTTTGGTCAACCTCAACGCCGGAAGCGAAAAAGCGGTCGCGTGGGGTTGCGATTTGACCTACGAGTATGTTAGAATAAACGGAGATTACAGGACTTAAAAAAATAAAAAAATACAAAAAGGAAATACAGGGTGTAGTAAAATGGACAGCATGACAAACGCGCAAAAAGCAGAGGTGCTGAACAGCGCGCTGCCGTATATACAGAAATATTACAACAAAACCGTCGTCGTAAAATACGGCGGCAACGCGATGATTAACGAGGACTTAAAAAAAGCCGTCATGCGGGACGTGGTTCTCCTCTCGCTCATCGGCGTGCGGGTGGTTCTGGTGCACGGAGGCGGGCCCGAAATCACCGAAATGCTGAGCAAAATCAACAAAAAGACCGAGTTCATCGACGGTCTGCGCGTCACCGATAAGGAGACCGCCGAGATCGTGCAGATGGTGCTTGCCGGAAAAATCAACAAGAACCTCGTCGGGCTGATTCAGAATCTGGGCGGCAAAGCGATCGGGCTTTCGGGCATCGACGGGCATATGATAAAGGCGAAGAAGCTGGACGAACGGCTGGGATTTGTCGGCGAGATAACCGAAGTCAACACGCAGCCGATCATCGACCTGCTGGACAAAGGGTATATCCCGGTTATTTCGTCGGTCGGCTATGACAACGAGGACAACGTTTACAATATCAACGCCGACACCGCCGCCGCGGGCATCGCCGCGGCGCTCACAGCCGAGAGCCTGATTACGTTGACCGACATCCGCGGGATTCTGCGCGACATGGACGACGAGAACTCGCTGATACGGGTTATCCGCGTTGACGAAGTGCCTGCGCTGATGAACAGCGGCGTCATCTCCGGCGGCATGATTCCCAAAGTCGAGTGCTGCGTCGAAGCGGTCAGACGCGGCGTGAAAAAGGTGTTCGTCATCGACGGCAGAGTTCCTCACTCCATTCTGATCGAAATGCTGACCGACGAAGGCATTGGAACGATGTTTATATAGGTAAGAAGTAAGAGGTAAGAAGTAAGAGAGAAAAGGTAAGAAGTAAGAGAGAAAAGGTAAGAAGTAAGAGAGAAAAGGTAAGAAGTAAGAGGTAAAAGGTAAGAGATAAAGGTTCGGGGCAAATAAGTCCGAAAAATCTATTTTGAAAGGCAGAGCGGCATGAACATATTGGACGAACTAAGTCAGAATATCGCGCCATCGTACGCGCGGTTTCCGGTCGCGATTGCGCGCGGCAGGGGAAGCCTGCTTTACGATATCGACGGAAAGGAATACATTGATTTGGGCAGCGGCATCGCCGTGAACGCCTTCGGCGCCTGCGACGAGGAATGGATCAAAGCGGTTACGGCGCAGCTTGGACAAATCGCGCATACCAGCAACCTGTATTACAGCCTTCCGCAAGCGAGACTTGCCCGGCTGCTCTGCGCGCGGACGCATTTTAAAAAGGTTTTCTTCAGCAACTCCGGCGCCGAAGCCAACGAATGCGCGATTAAGGCGGCAAGGAAGTATTCCGCCGACAAATACGGAGAAGGCAGAAGCCGCATCGTCACGCTGAAAAACAGCTTCCACGGCAGAACCATCACCACGCTTTCCGCGACCGGACAGGACGGCTTCCACAAGCATTTCGGACCGTTCACCGAAGGATTCGCGTACGCGGAAGCGAACAATTACGAGGACACCGCATCCAAGCTGAGCGACGACTGCGCCGCTTTGATGATCGAGCTGATACAGGGCGAGGGCGGCATCAACGTACTTGAAAAAGACTATGTCGCAAACCTTGCAAAGCTGTGCAAAGAAAAAGACATTCTCTTCATCATCGACGAAGTGCAGACCGGTAACGGCAGAACCGGAAAACTCTTCTGCTACGAGCATTACGGCATCGAGCCGGACATCGTCACGACCGCGAAAGGACTGGGCGGCGGGCTTCCGATCGGCTGTACGCTGTTTAACGAGAAAACCGCGGAGGTTTTGGCGCCCGGAACGCACGGTTCCACCTTCGGCGGCAACCCGATCTGCGCCGCCGGCGCAATCAGCATTATCGAAAGGCTGACCGACGAACTCTTCGCGGAAGTAAACAAAAAAAGCGAATATTTAAAAACTACCCTTTCTGCTTTAAAGAATGTGACCCAAGTCGCGGGGATGGGACTGATGCTCGGCATAAAGACCGCAAAGGACCCGAAAGAAGTGGCGAACGAATGTATCAAGAAAGGCGTCCTTGTGCTGACCGCGAAGGATAAGGTTCGGCTGCTGCCCGCGCTGAATATCCCCTTTGACGTTTTGAAGAAGGGCGTCGCTATTTTATCGGAGGTAATCGAACAATGAAGCATTTGTTAAAACTTTCTGATTTGACTTCGCAGGAAATATTGGATATACTTAATCTTGCGGACCAGTTAAAATACGAGCTGAAGAACGGAATCGAGCACAAACACCTCAAGGGCAAGACCTTGGGAATGATTTTTCGCAAAGCCTCCACCCGTACCCGCGTTTCGTTTGAAGTCGGCATGTACCAGCTCGGCGGGCAGGCGCTGTTTCTGTCCTCCAACGATCTCCAGATCGGCAGAGGGGAGGAAACCGCCGATACCATCCGCGTTTTGTCGCGCTACCTCGACGGCATTATGATCCGCACCTTCGACCAGCGCGAGGTGGAGGAGATGGCGCGCTTCGGCACGATTCCGATCATCAACGGACTGACCGACTACGAGCATCCCTGTCAGGTGCTCGCCGACCTGATGACCATTCGCGAGTATAAAGGCGGGCTGAACGGGCTTAAACTGTGCTTCATCGGCGACGGCAACAATATGGCGAACTCCTTGATTGTCGGCGGCATCAAAACCGGCATGCGCGTTTCCGTCGCCTGTCCGAAGGACTACCAGCCCGACGCGGAGATTATGAAGTGGGCTTACGAGAGCGGAAACTTTGCCTGCACGCAGGATGTTTTCGAAGCCGCGAAGGACGCCGACGTGCTCTATACCGATGTCTGGGCTTCGATGGGGCAGGAGAGCGAGGCGGCAAAACGCCGCGAAGCGTTCAAGGGCTACTGCATAGACGACAGCGTCATGGCGGTCGCCAAAAAAGACGCGATGGTCCTGCACTGCCTGCCCGCGCACAAGGGCGAGGAGATTACCAAAGAGGTGTTCGAAGCGCACGCGAACGAAATCTTTGACCAGGCGGAGAACAGGCTGCACGCGCAAAAGGCAGTGCTGGTGCGGCTGTTGAAATAAAAACACCCATGTTGATAAAAGGTGGTATTTAATTTGAAGGAGAAAAAAGCGTATGTCATACTCGAGGACGGGCAGGTGTTCGAAGGATATTCGTTCGGCTGCGAAAAAGACGTCGTCGGCGAGGCGGTGTTTACCACCGGCATGACCGGTTATGTCGAGACCCTGACGGACCCGAGCTTTTACGGGCAGATTATCATACAAACCTTCCCGCTCATCGGCAACTACGGCGTCATGCGGGAGGATGCGGAGAGCAGCGACGGAAACATCTCGGCGTTCGGGTATATCGTCCGCGAGAAGTGCGACACGCCCTCCAACTTCCGCAGCGAAGGCACGATTGACGACTTTTTAAAGGAGAAGGGGATTCCGGGCGTGTACGGCGTCGATACCCGCCGGCTCACCAGCATCATCCGGGAGAAGGGCGTTATGAACGCCTGCATTTGCACGGATAAATCGGCCGTCGATCTGGAAGCGATTCGGAAGTACCGTGTCGCGGACGCCGTGAAAAACACGAGCAGCAAGCAAAAGCGGTTCTATAAATCCGAGAGCGGAATATTTAAGGTCGCGATGATCGATTACGGCGCGAAGCAGAACATTGTCCGCAAGCTAAATCAGCGCGGCTGCGACGTTACGGTTTTCCCTTACGACTGCAAAGCCGAAGAGATTTTAAACGGCGGGTTTGACGGCGTGATGCTTTCCAACGGGCCCGGAGACCCGAAGGACAACGCGTACAGCATCGAGCAGTTAAGGCAGTTAATCGGAAAGCTGCCCATTTTCGGCATTTGTCTGGGGCATCAGCTGCTCGCGCTCGCTTTCGGCGCCGATACATATAAACTGAAATACGGTCACCGGGGCGAGAACCAGCCGGCGACCGACTTAATAACCGGCAAAACCTATATCACCGCGCAGAACCACGGCTATGCGGTGGATATCGACAGCATCGACAAAAACGTCGGCGCGGTGTCGTTTATAAACGCCAACGACAAGACCTGCGAGGGTGTGACTTACGAAAAATACAAGGCGTTCTCCGTGCAGTTCCACCCGGAAGCCTGCGGCGGACCGCACGATACCGAATTCCTGTTTGACAGATTTATCGCTTTGATGAAAGGAGCCGCTTCCAATGCCTAAGAACAAAGACATCAAGAAAGTGCTGATAATTGGCAGCGGACCGATCGTCATCGGTCAGGCGGCGGAGTTCGACTACGCCGGCACGCAGGCCTGCCGCGTCATGAAAAACGAGGGCGTGGAGGTTGTGCTGGTCAACTCCAACCCGGCAACCATCATGACCGACAACACGTTCGCGGACGCGATATATCTTGAGCCGCTCAACGCCGAAACCATCAAAAGAATTATCAAAAAGGAAAAGCCGGACAGCCTGCTCGCCGGATTCGGCGGTCAGACCGGACTGACCATCGCAATGCAGCTCTCGAAAGAGGGCTTTCTTGAAAAGCACGGCGTCCGCCTGATCGGGACCAACGCCGACGCGATCGACAAAGCGGAGGACAGGCAGTTGTTCAAGGACACCATGACCGCGATCGGTCAGCCGACCATCCCGTCGCAGACCGTTTATTCGGTTGAGGAAGCCGTTGAAGTCGCCGACCGAATCGGCTACCCGGTCATTATCCGCCCCGCGTTCACGCTCGGCGGAGCGGGCGGCGGCGTCGCCACCAGCAAAGAACAGCTTTTAACCGTCGCTTCCAACGGACTGCAGATGTCGCCGATTCATCAGGTTTTGATTGAAAAATACATATACGGCTGGAAGGAAATCGAGTTCGAGGTCATGCGCGATTCGAAGGGCAACGTTATCACCGTCTGCAGCATGGAGAACGTCGACCCGGTCGGCATCCATACCGGCGACAGCATCGTCGTCGCGCCCGCGCTGACGCTCTCGGACAAAGAGTACCAGATGCTGCGCAGCGCCGCGCTGGACATTATATCGGCGCTGGGCATCGAGGGCGGCTGCAACTGCCAGTTTGCGTTGAACCCGAACAGCTTTGAGTACGCGGTCATAGAAGTAAACCCGCGCGTGTCGCGCTCGTCCGCGCTCGCCAGCAAAGCGTCCGGCTACCCGATCGCGAAGGTGGCGGCGAAGATCGCGCTCGGATACACGCTGGACGAGATTCGCAACGACATTACCGGCAAAACCTGCGCCTGCTTCGAGCCGGCGCTCGACTATGTGGTTCTGAAAATTCCGAAATGGCCGTTTGACAAGTTTGTTTCCGCCAACCGCAAGCTGGGTACGCAGATGAAAGCGACCGGCGAGACCATGGCGATCGCGAACAGCTTCGAAGCCGCGTTTATGAAAGCCATCCGCGGCAGCGAAATTTCGCTGGACACCCCGAATTATCCCGCCTTTAAAGGGATTGACATTGTCGAGCGGCTTAAAATCTGCGACGATTTACGCATTTTCGCGGTCTATGAGGCGCTCAAGCAGGGCGTGCCGGTCGAAACCATCCATGAGATAACCAAAATCGACCCCTTCTTTATCCATAAACTCAAAAACCTTGCCGACTACGAAGCGGAACTCGCGGACCGGCCGTTTACGCAGGAACTGTACATAAAGGGCAAGAAGCTGGGCTTTACCGACAAAGCGATTGAGAACATCAGCGGGCATAAAATCGAGAACCCGCTGTACCCGTCGTACAAAATGGTTGACACCTGCGCGGCGGAGTTTAAAGCGGAAACGCCCTACTTCTATTCCACGTTCGACGAATACTGCGAGGCAAGGGCGACGGTCAACACCGAAAAACAGCGGATTATCGTGCTCGGCTCCGGTCCGATCCGCATCGGACAGGGCATCGAGTTCGACTATTCGTCGGTGCACTGCGCCTACACCTTGAAAAAGTTGGGCTATGAAGTCATTATTATCAACAACAACCCCGAGACGGTCTCGACCGACTTTGACGTTTCCGACAGGCTGTACTTCGAGCCGTTGACCATTGAGGACGTCATGGGGGTCATCAAGGCGGAAAACCCCGTCGGCGTCGTCGTGGCGTTCGGCGGACAGACGGCCATCAAGCTCGCAAAACCGCTTGACAAGCTCGGCATTAAGATATTCGGCACCAGCGCCGAGGGAATCGACATCGCCGAGGACCGGGAACGCTTCGACCACCTGCTCGCTTCCTTCAACATCAAGCGTCCGGCGGGTCATACCGCGCTCACGCTAAAGGAAGCGCTCTCCGCCGCGAAAGACATCGGCTATCCGGTGCTTCTGCGTCCGTCCTATGTCATCGGCGGTCAGAACATGACGATCGCCTACACGCCGGACGAAGTGACGCATTATATGAACATCATCCTTGCGCAGGGCATTACCAATCCGGTTTTGATTGACAAGTATATGAACGGCACCGAGCTGGAGGTTGACGTCATCTCCGACGGCGAGGACGTGCTCATACCCGGCATTATGGAGCATATCGAGCGCGCGGGCGTGCACAGCGGCGATTCGATCGCGATGTATCCGCCGGTATCCATTAACGATAAAATGCTCTCGCTGATCACCGACTGCTCGGTCAAACTGACCAAAGCGCTCGGAACAAAAGGGCTTGTCAATATCCAGTATCTCATCAGCCACAACGAACTGTACGTCATCGAGGTCAACCCACGCGCGTCCAGAACGGTTCCCTACATCAGCAAGGTGACCGGCGTGCCGATGGTCGATTTGGCGACCAGGGTGATGACCGGCGGCAAGCTGTCCGAAATGGGCTACGGCAGCGGGCTTTACAAGGTTCCGCCCTATATGGCGGTCAAGGTGCCGGTATTCTCGTTCGAGAAACTGTCCGACGTCAACTCGGCGCTCGGACCCGAGATGAAATCGACCGGCGAGGTGCTGGGCATCGGCAGAACGCTCAACGAGGCGCTGTTCAAAGGGCTGGTTTCCGCCGGCTTTGATTTGGATTTTAACTCCGACAAGCGGAAGGGCGTTATCCTTTCGGTTGCGGATAAGGACAAGTTTGAGATTGTAGGACTCGCGAAGAAGCTGGATGATTTAGGCCTGAAAATCTACGCGACCAAAGGAACCGCGGAAGCGATCGCTCCGCTGGGCATTGACGTCTGCGTGCTGGGCAAGAAGGGCGAGAAGAACAACATCCTCGACGCGCTCGAGAACGACGACATCCGCTTCATCGTCATCACCGGCGACAACGAAAAGCAGTCGGTGGACGACTACATCGCGATTCACCGCAAGTGCATTTTAAAATCGGTCGCCTGCCTGACGTCGCTGGACACCGCGAACGCGCTCGCGAACATCATCGCGTCCCGCTTTAACCTGGGCAACACCGAGCTTGTGGACATCAACCGCCTGCGCAAGGAAAGAGAGAAACTGCGTTTTGTGAAGATGCAGGGAACCGGCAACGATTATATTTACTTCGAGAATTTCGACGGTTCCATCACCTGCCCCGAGTCGCTGTCCATTACGGTATGCGACCGCCATTACGGCATCGGCGGCGACGGCATTGTGCTGATTGAGAAAAGCGATATCGCTGACGCGAAAATGCGCATCTTCAACAAGGACGGCAGCGAGGGCAAAATGGCGGGCAACAGCATCCGCTGCGTCGGAAAATATCTGTACGACAATCATTATGTAAACTCCGAGAACATCACGATCGAAACCGCGAGCGGCGTCAAGAAGCTCAAGCTGTATATTTTCAGCGGAAAAGTGCGCTCGGTCAGCGTCGATATGGGCAAAGCCGAACTGGACCCGGAGAAGATACCGGTCAAGCTGAACGGCGAAGCGGTCATCAACCGCCCGGTGCAAATCGGGGGAAAGGAATACAACATCACCTGCGTGTCGGTCGGAAACCCGCACTGCGTCGTGTTCTGCGACCGGGTGGACGCGGTGGATATCGAAAAGGTCGGGCCGCTGTTTGAGAACAACAGCCTTTTCCCGGAGCGCGTCAACACCGAGTTTGTCCGCGTGGTCAACAAGAGCACTTTAAAAATGCGCGTCTGGGAGCGCGGTAACGGCGAGACCTTCGCCTGCGGAACCGGCGCCTGCGCCGCTGTGGTCGCGGCGGTTGAAAACGGCTTCTGCAAAAAAGGCGAGGACATTACGGTCAAACTCAAGGGCGGCGACCTGATTGTCAACTACACCGACGAGACCATCACGCTCACCGGCAACGCCGACCTTATTTGCGAAGGCAGCATTGTATATTAATAAATAAAAAAGATGTGCAGTAAACGTTTTACTGCACGTTTTTTTGGGATTTTCCCATAAGAAATTCGTATCATAATCCTTGAACCTGCGAGGGACAACCGTAGCGTATTCCTGCAAACGACTACGCATACAAACAGAAAAGCGAAAGATACTTTTGTACGGAGCGAGCAGCTTCCTCCGTACTGTTTTTTGGCAAAAAGCAAATGATATTCGAACCGTCTTTTCTGTTGCGCCCTTGACTTGAAATTGCAATTGCGGTATATTTTTTATATGAAAAAACTAACGCTGCATACAATAAAACAGGGTGGAAACAAAGTGGAACAGCACAGACCAAGGTGGATGCGGCTGGACAACGCTGCGAAAATTTATCCGGCGGCAAAGCGCAAAAACTGGAGCAATCTTTTCCGCGTTTCGGCGACGCTCAACGAGCCGGTCGATCCGGAAGTGCTGCAGTCGGCGCTCGCGGTGACAGCGAAGCGCTTTCCGTCGATTGTCGCCGGAATCCGGCGGGGCTTGTTCTGGTATTATCTGGAGGAAGCCAAGGCGCCGAAAGTAAAAAAGGACGTGGCGTATCCCTGCGCCGGCATGTATTTTCCGCAGATACGCAAGTGCGCGTTCCGTATTCTGTATTATGAAAATAGAATCGCGGCCGAGTTTTTCCACGCGCTGACGGACGGCAACGGCGGGCTGGTCTTTTTAAAATCGCTGGTTGCGGAGTACCTCACCCAGAAGCACGGCGCGGCCATTTCCAACATCGACGGCGTGCTGGACCGCGCGCAGGAGCCGGCGCCCGAAGAACTGGAGGACAGTTTTTTGAAATATCAGGGAGAGGTCAGCGGCAGCCGCAGAGAAACAACCGCGTACCGTCTTACGGGAACGCGGGAGAAGCACGGCTTTCTGCACCTGACCTGCGGGATTTTGGACGTCGGCGAAGTGCTGGCGAAAGCGAAATCGTACGGCGTGACCCTGACCGTGTTCCTCGCCTCGGTGATGATCGCCGCGATCGCGGAGATTCAAAACGAGCGCGTGCCGGTAAGAAAAAAGCAGAAACCGGTTAAAATACTCATACCCGTCAACCTGCGCAATTTCTTCGAGAGCGCCACGCTTCGAAATTTTGCGCTGTACGTCACGCCGGGGATCGACCCGCGCATGGGAGAATATTCTTTTGAGGAAATACTAAAAGCGGTTCACCACCAAATGGGATACGAACTGACCAAAAAGAACCTAAACACCAAAATCACCTCCAACGTAAAAACGGAGAAGAACCCGGTATTGAAAGTAATGCCGCTTTTTATTAAAAATTTCGCGATGAAAATCGCCTACAACCTGTTCGGCGAGCGCAAAGCCTGCATTACGCTCTCCAATCTCGGCGCGGTCAGACTCCCGGAGGAGATGCGCGCGTACGTCGAGCGGTTCGACTTTATTTTGGGCGTGCAGAAAACGACGCCCTGCACCTGCGGCGTTTTGTCGTACAACGACAAGCTGTATATCAATTTTATCCGGAACATCGAAGAACCGGTATTAGAGCAGAAATTCTTCACCCGCTTAAAAAAGCTGGGGATTACCGCGAAAATTGAAAGCAATCTAAGCGCTTATCAATAACGTTTACGCCATTTTGCAGAAAGGAAGCGCATCATATGCCCTATTGTGTAAACTGCGGCGTCGAGCTTGCCGATACGGAGAAAAAATGCCCGCTGTGCCATACGGAGGTTTATCACCCGAACGCGGCTTTGAAAAACGATGCAAAACCGCTGTATCCGCCGCGGGACCCGCAAAACGCGCCGAAGGCGAGCAAAAACGGCATTGTCAGTATTCTGACCATTTTATTTTTGCTGCCGGTCGCTTTGTGCGTCGTCTGCGACCTGAGTATAAACCGCACCATGGTCTGGTCGGGCTATGTGATCGGCTCTTTTGCTTTGCTGTATATTTTCGCCGTTTTGCCGATCGCTTTGAAAATGAATCCGGTCGTGGCGCTGTCGGTGGACGGGCTCGGCGTGCTCGCGTTCCTGTACTTTATCGAACAGGTAACGGGCGGCGGCTGGTTTTTGAAATTCGCCCTGCCGGTAACCCTGTTCCTGACCGCGGCGACGGCGCTGATAACCTTTTTGGCTTTATACACAAAAATACCGGGCCTGATTGTAACCGCTCTAATTTTTATTTTCGTCGGTGTTTTTTGTATTTTTCTCGAAGTAATGATCAATACAGCGTTTCAGGTTAGGGACTACCTTGCGTGGTCGCTGTACCCGCTGGTCACGCTCTGCATTTTCGGCGGCGCGTTGATTTACATTCAGTGCAACAAGCCGCTGCGGGAGAGACTGGCGAAGAAATTCTTTATATAGTTTTGAAAAGTATTGTTCAAAACCGCGCCGGTTTTTTAACTTGCTTTTTGCGGCTGTTTATGTTAAAATCTTATTTGGTTTGAAAAAAGAAGACATATTGCAAACCGATCGTAAAGCGAAATGCAAGCGCCTATGGCGCGCGAAAGGAAACATATTTGAATGAAGCGAACAGACTATATTACCTGGGACGAATATTTCATGGGCATTTCTCTGCTCGCAGCGATGAGAAGCAAAGACCCGAACACGCAGGTCGGCGCCTGCATTGTCAGCGAGGACAACATCATCATTTCCACCGGCTATAACGGTTTTCCGAAAGGGTGCAGCGACGACGAGTTCCCGTGGGACCGCGAGGGCAAAAACGTAAACTGCACGAAGTATCCGTTTGTGGTTCACGCGGAACTGAACGCGATTTTAAACTCCGGCGGACGCTCTCTGAAGGGTGCCCGGATTTATGTCGCGCTTTTCCCCTGCAATGAATGCGCGAAAGCGATTATTCAGGCGGGCATCAAAGAAGTTGTCTATCTGTCGGACAAGTATTGCGGCACCGACAGCAACGTCGCTTCGAAAAAAATGCTGGACACGGCGGGCGTTGTTTACCGCAAACTGGAAACGTCCAGAGACAGCATTCTATTAAAGTTTAATTAAAACCGGAGAAAAACGGTCCTGTAAAGGGCTGTTCCGGTAAGAAAAAAGAAAGGCTTTCATCATGACACTTGTAATCATGGCGGCAGGCATGGGTCACCGCTACGGCGGGCTCAAGCAGATTGATCCAATCGGACCGAACGGAGAGTTTATCATCGATTATTCGATCTACGACGCGATCAGAGCTGGCTGCAATCGTGTTGTTTTTATCATCAAGGAAGAAAACTATGATATTTTCAGAGAAACCGTAGGCAAACGAATCGAGGGCAAAATACAGGTGGACTACGCGTTTCAGCGCAAAGAGGACATTCCTTTCGGCAAAGCGCCCGCGGAGCGGGTAAAACCGTGGGGCACGTCGCACGCGGTGCTTGCCTGCCGCGACATCGTCAAAGAGAAGTTTATCGTCATCAACGCCGACGATTTTTACGGCTGGGACGCATACAAGGTGGTTTTCGACTACCTCTCCATGCTCAAAGAGGACGAGCAGTACAACTACTGTATGCCCGGATACGTTCTTAAAAACACGCTTTCAGCGCACGGCCATGTCGCCAGAGGCATCTGCAAGGCGGACAAGAACGGCTATCTCGAACATATCGTCGAGCGCAAGAAGATTATGCGCATCGACGGCGTCGCCAAGTACGCGGACAAATACGACAACTGGCACGAAATCGACGAGGATTCCATCGCCTCGATGAACTTCTGGGGCTTTACGCCTACGGTGTTTAAACTGCTGGAAGAAGGATTTTGCAGATTTTTAAGCGACCCGGAAACCGACCTGATGAACGACGAGTATCTGCTCGCGCCCGCGGTGGGCGAAATGATTACCGGCAAGAAGGCAAGCGTGCGGATTATCAACACGTCGGCGAAGTGGATCGGCGTCACGTATCAGGCGGACAAGCCGCTGGTCGCGAATTATATTCGCGAATTAATCGAAAGCGGAGAATATCCGCGCAATCTTTGGAATTAATCAGGGAACGGCAATGAAATACGATGTTGTTATAGTAGGAGCAGGCCCGGCGGGCATATTCACCGCGCTGGAGCTGGTGCGTCAAAAAAGTAATAAAAAAATCATTATCATCGAAAAAGGGCAGCCGCTCGGCAAGCGCAGGTGCCCGAAGTCGCAGGTCGGAAAGTGCGTAAACTGCAAGCCGTTCTGCCATATCACGACCGGATTTTCCGGCGCCGGCGCGTTCTCGGACGGCAAGCTCTCGCTCAGCTACGAGGTCGGCGGAGAGCTGCCCGAGCTGATCGGCGCGGATTACGCGCAGGAGCTTATCAACTACACCGACAAGATTTATCTTGAGTTCGGCGCGGACGAGCGCGTCGAGGGCGTCGGCAACGAGGAGAAGGTCCGCGTCATCCGCGCGAAGGCGATTCAGGCGGGGCTGAAGCTCGTTGACTGCCCGATACGCCATCTTGGAACCGAAAAAGCGCATGATTTGTATCTTTCGATACAGAATTATCTTGCGGACAACGGGGTCGAGCTGGTATTCGAGCGCGAATGCAGCAATCTGATTATCGAAAACGAAGTGTGCGTCGGCGTCATCACCCACGACGTCAAGCACCCGGACGTCGAAATCCCGATTTACGGAAAGAGTATCGTGGTTGCGACCGGCAGAAGGGGCGCGGAGTGGCTGGAGCACATCTGCTCTCTGCACAACATTTTCCATCAGCCGGGAACCGTCGATATCGGCGTGCGCGTCGAGGTCAGAAACGAGGTCATGGAGTATATCAACGACGTGCTCTATGAGTCCAAGCTGGTCGGATACCCGAAGCCGTTCAAGAACAAGGTGCGCACCTTCTGTCAGAATCCGGGCGGCTTTGTTTCGCAGGAGAACTACGACAACGACCTCGCCGTTGTAAACGGACATTCGTATAAAGAGATTAAATCCCCGAATACGAACCTCGCCATCCTCTGCTCGCACAACTTCAGCGTGCCTTTCAATCAGCCGATCGCCTATGCGCAAAAGGTCGGCGAGCTGACGAACATGCTTGGCGACGGACATATCCTTGTGCAGCGTTTCGGCGACATTCTTGACGGAAAGCGCACCTGGCAGAAGGAGCTGAATTTTTCCAACGTAAAACCGACATTGCCCGACGCGGTCGCGGGCGACATTACCGCGGCGATGCCGTACCGGGCGATGACGAACATCATCAATTTCATAAAAGCGATGGATATCGTCGTACCGGGCTTTGCCAGCTACGAGACGCTGCTCTATTCGCCGGAGCTGAAATTTTACAGCAACCGCGTCAAGATGGACAAAAATCTAAACACCAGCGTTAAGGGTTTGCATTGTCTCGGCGATTCGAGCGGCTGGACCAGAGGTCTGATGATGGCGTCTGTGATGGGCATTCACATGGCGAAGCAGATTTTAAAGAACGACAACGAATAATAAGAATAAGTATAAAAGGAAAACATAACGCCGATACACCGCAGATATCGGAGGGGATATTTTGAGATTCATTCCAAAAATACTTTTGCCTTTATTTCTTTTGATTTTCTATTACGTCGGTCACCGTTTGTACGGATTTCTAAAGCAGTTTTTTCCGAAAATCAAAAAGTTGCCTTTTTTTACGGTGTACGCTGTTTTTCCATTATGTTTCGTTATCTACTCCTATCTTCCGGTATCTGTGTTCGCGAAAATCGTGACGGTTATCGGGAATGTGTATTTGAGCTTTTTCATGTTCGCAATCATGCTGCTCGTCCCCGCGGAAGTGATCCGGCTTATCCTGTTTCTTGCGCGAAGGCTGCCGCAGGGCGAGAAGCGCAGGAAGATACATATTCTTGCGGGCAGCGTTATCTGCGTACTGCTGGTTGCCATCGTTTGCGGCGGCATGATCAACGCCTTTACAATTCGGGCGACCGATTATGAACTCGAAATCAAAAAGCAGAGCGGCGTCGGCAGCCTTAAAATCGTAGCCGTTTCGGATATCCATTTGGGGTATCAGATCGGTTCCGGCCATCTTGAGAACATGGTTGAAAAGATTAACGCCCAGAACCCGGATATCGTCTGCATTGTCGGCGATATATTCGACCGGTCGACCGATATGGTGTTCGACATTTCCGAAGCCACAAAGGTTTTGTCGCGCATACAGTCGAAATATGGGGTTTTTTCGGTGCTGGGCAACCATGATGTTTATACGCGCGTATTGGAGGCGTTTTTTGCCGAAAGCAACGTAACGCTCCTCAAGGACGAGAGCGTTTTGATTGACGACAGTTTTTATATTGTCGGCAGAAACGACCGCAACATCCTGACCGGCGACCGGTACGGCAGAGTAGAATTGTCGGAGATTATGAAGGATCTCGACAAGTCAAAACCGATCATCGTGCTGGACCACCGCCCGCAGTCCTTTGAGGAAGCGCGTGAAAACGGCGCGGATTTGGTGCTTTCCGGACACTCGCACGCGGGGCAGGTATTCCCGGCCAACCTGATTACGAAGATGGTTTACACGACCGATTACGGCTATGGCGTTTACGGCGACACGCAGGTGGTCGTGACCAGCGGTGTCGGCTTATGGGGTCCGCCGATACGGGTCGGCACCCGCGCGGAGATTGCGGTTATCAATGTAAGTTTCTCGAATTAGAAAAACTGCTGTCGTGTCAGGCAGGTAAAATAAATTCATCTGAATTCTGGAGGAAAAACTTAGCATGAGATCGATTGAAGAGCTGAAGAAATACGACAAGGAAGTTGCCGAAGCCTGTGAGCTGGAGCTGAAGCGTCAACGCGAGAATATCGAGCTGATCGCCAGCGAGAACATCGTATCCGAAGCAGTGCTTCTTGCCGCAGGAACCATTCTGACCAACAAATACGCGGAAGGATACCCCGGCAAGCGGTATTACGGCGGATGCCAGTATGTGGACATTATTGAAAACATCGCGATCGAAAGAGCGAAAAAACTGTTTGGCGCGGAGCACGCAAACGTTCAGCCGCACAGCGGAGCACAGGCAAACCTTGCCGTATTCTTTGCGCTTCTCAATCCGGGCGATACCGTTATGGGGATGAACCTTCAGCACGGCGGACATCTGTCGCACGGTTCTCCCGTTAACATATCCGGCAAATACTTCAACATCGTTCCCTACGGAGTTAGCGACGATACCCAGCGTATTGATTACGATAAAATGCTTCAGACCGCGCGCGAATGCAAGCCGAAACTGATCCTGGTCGGCGCGAGCGCGTATTCAAGGGCCATCGACTTCAAGCGCTGCCGCGAGATCGCGGACGAAGTAGGCGCGTACCTGATGGTGGATATGGCGCACATCGCGGGTCTGGTCGCGGCCGGCCTGCACGAAAGCCCGGTTCCCTACGCGGACGTTGTCACGACCACCACGCACAAAACCCTCAGAGGTCCCAGAGGCGGTCTGATTTTATGCAAAGCCGAGCTGGGTCCGAAGATCGACAAGGCCGTATTCCCCGGCACGCAGGGCGGTCCGCTGATGCACATCATCGCCGCGAAAGCCGTCGCGCTCGGCGAAGCGCTGACCGACGAGTTCAAGGAGTACCAGAAGCAGATTATCCGGAACGCGCAGGCGCTCGCCAACGCGCTCGTCACGGAGGGCTTCAAACTGGTATCGGGCGGCACCGACAACCACTTGATGCTGCTGGATTTGCGGAACTTCAACATCACCGGCAAAGAGCTTGAGAAAAGGCTGGACGAGGTTCACATCACCGCGAACAAAAACACCATTCCGAACGACCCGCAGAGCCCGTTCGTCACCAGCGGCTTGCGGTTAGGCACGCCCGCCGTCACCTCAAGAGGATTCAAGGAAGAGGATATGGTGAAGATCGCGCGCTTGATCAAACTTGCGGTTGTGGATTTCGAGAACAGCAAAGAATACATTCTTTCCGAAGTCAAGAAAATGTGCGACAGCCATCCGATATACAATGATTAGGGAAGAAGTAAAAGGTAAGAGATAAAAAAGATAAAAGGTAAGAGATAAGAGATAAGAGATAAAAGGTAAGAGATAAAAGATAAGAGATAAAAGGTAAGAGATATAAGATAAGAGATGAAGCAAGAAGTATTATGAGCGATTGCTGTGCGCTCATAACACAAAAAAGCGAATCTGCGGGGCGGATTTTTCCGCCCGCTTTTGGTGAAGGAGTGAAAGTTTGGGTTATACGCATATATTTTGGGATTGGAACGGCACGCTGATTGACGATTTGGACTGTTCGATGAAGGCGGTCAACTGCATTCTTGCGAAGCGGGGCAGAGAACCGATTACAAAAGAGCAGTATTATGCGTATATAGACACGCCGATTAAGCGGTTTTACGACCATCTCTTTGATTTTACCGACATCACGATGGACGACATCATGTATGAGTTCAATTACTTCTACCGGCAGAACATCCATACCTTTCCGCTGATGGACGGCGCGCAAAAAGTGCTTGACGAGCTGGACAAAGCCGGATACGTTCAGATTATCCTGTCGTCCTCCTCCAACGAGATGATTATCCCGTTCGCGGAGAAAACCGGCGTGATCGGCTACTTCGACCATATCCTCGGCTCGTCGGACAACCTTGTATTGGGGAAAATCGAACGAGCGGTCAGTTTTATCAAGGAAAACCGCATCAATCCCGAAAACTGCGTCCTGATCGGCGACACGCTGCACGATTTCGACACAGCGCAGGCGATCGGCTGTTTCTGCATTCTGATACCGAACGGGCATCAGTCCAGAGCCGACCTGCTCTCGACCGGCGCGGCGGTCGTGGACGACATCAAACTGGTTCCGGATTTTTTGAAGAAGGGCATTTAAAGTTTGACAAACAGGGATAAAACTGATATAATGATTTGTTGATTTTAGCAAGCCATTTAGTCGGTGGTTTATGGCTTACGCAAAACTTTTCACCGGAAGAAAGGGTTTATTATGCTTACCGCTATTACAGGAATTAACTGGGGCGACGAGGGCAAAGGCAGAATGGTTGACCTTTTGTCCGCGAACTATGACATTGTTGTCCGCTATCAGGGCGGAAACAACGCCGGCCACACCGTCGTAAACGAGAAGGGCAGGTTCATCCTGAATCTGATGCCGTCCGGTATTCTCAGAGACGGCGTCGTAAACGTGCTCGGAAACGGTATGGTCATTGACATCAAACACCTTGTCGGTGAAATAGAAAGACTAAGAGCCGGCGGAATCACGATTACTCCGGAGAACCTAAAAATCAGCGACAGAGCCGTTATTTGCATGCCGTATCATGTAAGCCAGGATATTTTGGAGGAAGAACGGCTTGCGGAAAAGAAGTTCGGCTCTACGCGCAGAGGAATCGCGCCTGTTTACGCGGATAAATACTTTAAAAAAGGCATTCGCATGGGCGATCTCTTTGAGCTGGAGAGTTTAAAGAGCCGGCTTGCGGATATCGTCGAGTGGAAAAACCTTACGCTGAGCAAGGGCTACGGCGCGCAGGCGGTTTCCGCCGAGGAGATGTACGCGCACATCGTTGAATACGGCACACAGCTTTTGCCGTTTATCTGCGATACGGGCGCATACCTGGACAAAGCCGCGGAAGAAGGCAAAAATATTATGTTTGAAGCGCAGCTGGGCGCGCTCAGAGACGTCGATTTCGGCATTTACCCGTTTACGTCATCTTCCAACACCATCGCCGCCTACGCTCCCATCGGAGCCGGAATTCCGAACAGAAAACTGGACAACGTCATCGGCATTATGAAGGCCTATTCTTCCTGCGTCGGCGAGGGCCCGTTTACCTGCGAACTCTTCGGCGAAGCGGCGGATAAGCTCAGAGAAGCCGGCAGCGAGTACGGCGCCGCGACCGGCAGACCGAGAAGGGTCGGCGGGTTCGACGTGGTCGCGTCCAGATACGGCATCCGGGTGCAGGGCGCCGACTTTATCGCGCTCACCAAACTGGATATCCTTTCGTATATGGAGAAGATACCGATTTGCGTCGCGTACGAGGTGGACGGCGTCAGAACGCAGGAGTTCCCGGTCGGCGCGAAACTGGATAGAGCGAAGCCGGTTTACGAATACCTTGACGGCTGGATGCGCGATATCTCCGGCTGCCGCAAGCTGAGCGATCTTCCGGAGAACGCGAGAAAATACGTGGAGTTTATCGAAAAATCTGTCGGCTGCCCGATTAAGTATATCTCTGTCGGCGCCGAGAGAGAGCAGTATATAGAAGTATAGATTCGAACAGGATGTTTTGGCTATGAACAACTACGAAAGCCCTTTTTCGGGCAGATACGCTTCCAAAGAAATGCAGGAGCTTTTTTCGCAGCAGAAGCGCGCTTCCACCTGGCGCAGGCTTTGGGTCGCGCTCGCCGAGTCGGAAATGAAGTTAGGGCTCCCCATCACGCAGGAACAGGTTGACGAGCTGAAAGCGAACGTCGACAACATCGACTTCAACCGCATCGCCGAGATTGAAAAGGAAACCCGGCACGACGTCATGGCGCACAACCGCGCGTACGGCGAGGTATGCCCCAAAGCCGCCGGCATCATCCATCTCGGCGCGACCAGCTGCTTTGTTACCGACAACGCGGACGTCATTATCATGCGGGAAGCGCTCAGGCTTGTCAGAGCAAAGCTGCTTACCGTCATCAAGAATCTGGCGGATTTCGCGATGCAGTACAAGGAGATGCCCGCGCTCGCGTACACGCACCTGCAGGCGGCGCAGCCCACGACCGTCGGAAAGCGCGCGGCATTGTGGCTGCAGGACTTTTACATCGATTTCTGCGACCTTGATTATGTCTTAAAAGGACTGCGCCTGCTTGGCAACAAAGGCGCGACCGGCACGCAGGCGACCTTTTTGAAGCTGTTCAACGGCGACGTCGATAAGGTTGTCAAGCTTGAGAAAATGATTGCGGAATACTTCGGCTTTAGCGACGTGTTCGACGTTTCCGGACAGACCTATACCAGAAAAGAGGATATGCGCATCCATAACGTGCTGTCCGGCATCGCGCAGAGTTCCTATAAGTTCGCGCAGGATATGCGCCTTCTGCAGAGCTTCGGCGAGCTGGAGGAGCCGTTCGGCAGGAATCAGATCGGTTCTTCCGCGATGGCGTACAAGCGCAACCCGATCCGCTGCGAGCGCATCTGCTCGATCGCGCGCTATCAGCTTGCGAACGCAATCAACGCCGATATGACAGCGTCGGTGCAGTGGCTCGAGCGTTCGCTCGACGACTCCGCGAACCGCCGCATCTCGCTCGCGGAAGGGTTCCTGGCGATCGACAGCATTCTCAACCTGCTCATCGACGTTACCAAAGGCATAACCGTATATCCGAAGGTGATCGAGAAGCGTTTGGCGGAACACCTGCCTTTCAGCGCGACCGAAAATATCCTGATGGAGGCGGTAAAGAAGGGCGGAGACCGTCAGCAGCTGCACGAGCGCATCCGCACTTACGCGATGGAGGTCGAACTGGCAAGAAAACAGGGCGAGGACGTCTCGCTGATCGACAGGATTAAGAACGATCCCGCATTCAGGCTCAGCGAGGAAGAGCTGAAGGCGATTCTCAATCCGCGCGACTTCATCGGACTCGCGCCGCTGCAGACCGAGCGGTTCATCAACGAGAAAATCAAGCCTATTTTGAAGGAATACGACGGCAAATACGCCGATTCTATCATAAAAGTATAAACGCAACCGCAACGATATTGCGCCCGACCGGCGCAATAATTTTTGAAAAAACAGGCAGTTGCCGCAAGAAAGGGATTTTTTATGAAAATCGGTTTCGACAGCGAAACATATATCAAGCTGCAGTCCGAGCATATTAAAAAGCGCATCGCGCAGTTCGGCGGAAAGCTATATTTGGAGTTCGGCGGAAAGCTTTTCGACGATTATCACGCGTCGAGGGTGCTCCCCGGCTTTAAACCCGACAACAAAATCAATATGCTTCTTGAGCTTGCCGACGACGCCGAAATCGTGATTACAATCAACGCCAACGATATCGAGAAAAACAAGGTCAGAGGCGACATCGGCATAACATACGATTTGGACGTCCTCCGCTTAATCGACGCGTTCCGGGCCAGCGGACTGTACGTCGGCAGCGTGGTGCTAACGCACTTTGCAGGGCAGCCGGCGGCGGTCGCGTTCCAGAACCGGCTTTCCGCGTTGGGCGTTAAAACCTACAAACACTATCTGATCGAGAACTATCCGTCGGATATCGCGCTGATTGTCAGCGAAAATGGATACGGAAAGAACGAGTATATCGAGACCACCCGGTCTCTGGTTATCGTTACGGCGCCCGGGCCCGGCAGCGGAAAGATGGCAACCTGCCTGTCTCAGCTGTACCATGAAATGTGCAGGGGCGTCAAAGCGGGCTACGCGAAGTTCGAGACCTTCCCGATATGGAATCTTCCGCTCAAACACCCTGTCAACATCGCGTATGAAGCCGCGACCGCGGATCTGCAGGACGTCAACATGATCGACCCGTTCCATCTTGAGGCTTACGGAAAAACGGCGGTCAACTACAACCGGGACATCGAGGTTTTCCCGGTTCTGAAATCCATGTTTGAAATGATATACGGCTCGTCGCCCTACAAGTCCCCGACCGATATGGGCGTGAACATGGCGGGATACTGCATTACCGACGACGAAGTCTGCCGCGAAGCGGCAAAAGCGGAGATTATCCGCCGGTATTACGAAGCGCTCTGCATCGAGAAAAAGGGATTGTCCGGCAGGGAAGCCGTTTCCAAAATAGAATTGTTGATGAAGCAGTGCGGCATTTCGATCGCCGACCGCAAAGTGGCGGTCGCGGCGGTCAAACGCGCCGCCGAAACCGGCGTTCCCGCCGCCGCCATCGAACTGCACGACGGCAGAATCATCACCGGAAGAACCTCTCCGCTGCTCGGCGCATCCTCCGCGATGCTTCTTAACGCGCTCAAGGCGCTCGCCGGCATTGACGACAGCGTTACGCTGATTTCGCCGACGGTAATCGAGCCGATTCAGGACCTGAAGGTAAACTACCTCGGCAACCGAAACCCCCGCCTGCACACCGACGAGCTTTTGATCGCTTTGTCGATGTGCGCCGTAACCGATCGAAACGCGGCGGACGCGCTTACGCATCTGATCGATTTAAAGGGCTGCGAGATGCACTCTTCCGTAATTCTTTCCGAGGTTGACGTGAAGGTGTTAAAGAAGCTCGGCATCAACCTTACCTGCGAACCGGTTTATCAGACAAAACGTTTATATCGAAATTAGCATAGAAGGTCTTTTATGTTTTCCCGCATAAAACGCTTTTTTACCGTCGAAGGCATGGTGAAAAAGCATGAGATTTTCGGAGAACTGCCGAAATCGAAGGAATTATACAAAAACTTGATTGACGTGGCGTGGCCGGCGACCGCAGAGTCGGTGCTGGTCGGTCTGGTCGGCATCGTCGATACACTCATGGTTTCGGCGCTGGGCGCAAGAGCTATCGCAGCGGTTGGACTTACCAACCAGCCGAGGCTCTTGTTTTATGCTGTGTTTTTTGCGCTGAACATCAGCGTCACCGCGGTGGTCAGCCGAAGAAAAGGGCAGGGGGACCGGAACGGCGCGAACAAGACCCTTGCGCAGGCGGTTTCGCTCAGCATTGCGCTCGGCATTATGGTTTCCGCCGTCGCCCTCGCAATCGACGAGCCGCTGATACGGCTTGCCGGCGCGAACGATGAAACCATCGCGGACGCGGTTTTGTATTTCCGAATTGTCATGTCGGGCATGGTGTTTACCGCGGTGAGCGGCGCCATCAACTCCGCGCAGCGAAGCATCGGCAACACGCGCATCGCGTTGACCTCCAACCTCACGGCGAACGTCGTCAACGTGGTTTTCGATTATCTGTTGATTACGGGCAAATGCGGTTTTCCGGCGCTGGGCATCGTCGGCGCCGCGATACCAACAGTCATGGGCAATATGGTCGCCTGCGGCATGTCGGTCTGGTCGATCCGGCGGAAAGAATATCTGTACCTGAATTTCAAGGAACTATTCCGTTTTCGCGCCGAACTGATTAAACCGCTTTTAAAAGTCGGCATGGGCGCCGGTATGGAACAGGCATGCATTCGCGTCGGATTTTTTATATACGCCGCGACCGTCGCCAATCTCGGAACCGCCGCGTTCGCGACGCATCAGATTTGCATGAACATTATCAATCTCTCCTTCACTTTTGGCGACGGGCTGGGAATGGCGTCCTCCGCGCTGGTCGGGCAGAATCTCGGCAAAAAAAGACCCGACCTTTCCACGTTGTACGGAAAAGCCGGGCAGCGCGTCGGGTTTTTTATATCGCTTTTCTTAGTGCTTTTGTTCGGGTTTGCAGGCAGGACGTTGGTCGGACTGTTTGTCAGCAGCAGCGATAACGACTATGACTACATCATGCATAACGGCACCATTATTATGTATATCGTCGCGCTGATCTGCGTGGCGCAGATTACGCAGGTCATTTACAACGGCTGCCTGAGAGGGGCGGGCGATACGAAGTACGTCGCGGCTGTTTCGACCGTCTCGATTATGGTAATCCGACCGATTCTGACCTACCTTTTCTGCTACACCTTCGGCATCGGGTTGATCGGCGCCTGGTTCAGCCTTGCGATCGACCAAATCATTCGTCTTATTTTTTCCGCGCTGCGCTTCTCAAGCGGCAGATGGGAGAAGATAAAAGTATAAAAAAGAGTTACACCCTTATATGTGCCTTGCGGTACAATATAAGGGTGTTCTTTTTATTGCTTTTTCGTAAAGAATATAACCGGGTAGTTTTTGTCTTTTTCGATGGTTATAACGCCTCTTTCAGCGGCTTCGTAAACGTAGCACATTTGCAGGTAGCAAAGCGGATAATTATAGATGCTGCATGGAACATATGATATTCTTTTCGGATATTTAACTTTATTCTCGATTGCGACTTTTGCCGCTTCGTCAAGAATCAGTTTGCTCAGCGCTTCTCCGCCCGCATTTTCAAGATGAAAGAATTGTTTTTCTTCTTCATCTGTCAGGTATGGAACATTCGGTACTTTCTTGCCGTTTTCGGTTTTGATGAATCCGAGCTTTTCAAACTCAGGAATAAACTCTGCCTGGAAAGCGTTTAAGCTATCTGTTCGGACAGCGTCAATAATACATGCTCTTTGCCTTTCATTGATATGATATTTATACTGGTAGCCATGTGTTTGACCGATTGGTGTATCCCATTCGTGCAAGCTTTTGATAGTATCGTTTATTTCGCTAGAACTCAACATTCCGCTGATACTGTATTTAGAAAATTCACTTTTATAATAAACAAAATCACCGGGTCTTTTACTTGCGGATACGATCCATCTTCCATAATTCGGACGCACAGGGTAATCCTTGAAATCAAGTTTTTGATATCCTGCCTTTTCCCCTACATTTCTCATAAATGAAAGTGTAGTGGATAGAACAGCCATGATATAAAGCTGCGTATCGTTCATAACAGAAAAACCGCTTTTCTGCTTATACTTTTCGACCGTTTTCGTAAAAACTTCATTTGCTTTTTCAAAGGTTTCGTGCGCAAACCTTTTGCTTGTTTCGAGCGCTTTCTTCATATCCTCCATAGAAACAATCACAAAGTCCGTAAACACTTTGCCATTCTGCTGCTTTAGCAGTTGAGCGTAAACCAGTTTTTCAACGCTTTCTTCGATAAACGCCATCGGAATGCCGAGCGCTTTGGAAAGTTCTGTTGTATCGACCGGATTCTCATACGCGAGGATAAGTATGTTACAATCCATCAAATTCTTAACACAGGAGAATGGTTCATTGCTTACTCCGGTGCTACCGTCAATACTAAGAACCAATTTCTCCGGTTTATAACTGTTGCTGACATAGCTGTCCATATTTTCCGCTCCTTTTCTGATTTTTTCTCTGCCGGCGTTCAGCCGCGACAATACCGTGCCTTTGGGAATGCCCAGCGCTTCGGCAATCTCGCAGACACTTTGATTCTGCATGTAGTACCGGACCATGGTCTCGCGGTAGGTGTAAGCAAGAAAAGCGAGCTGCTTGCGGATGAAAGCGTACTCCTCCGAACGCTCGATGGCTGTAAAATCGTCTGCGTCGTCGGCAAACTCGGTGTCCAGAACATTATAGCTTACCGTACTCAGTTTGTACTTGCTCCGGAGCAAGAGATTGAACCGGTTGTTGAGCACCGAAATCATATAGGATTTCAGGTTTTGAACACAGACGTTCTTTGACAAAGCGTTCAATGTATGCAGATAAGTTTCCTGAACCAGCTCTTTGGCTTCGTCCTCGTTATGCGTTTTTTGAAGCGCGTATTTGAAAAGCATATCTGCATGCTCAAGAAGTCTTTCTTCCATATAGAACTCCTATATATACAGTCCGTACTTTTCTTGCTTTCACCCTTATAGTTGCAAAAATCAGAAGCGGATTCGCTAACTTTCCTGTATTTTTATAAAAAATTACCGGGACGCTTATCCCGGCAATTTTTTATTTTACCACTTCGTTTTCCTCAAAATCGATCTGACCGTACTCGTCAAAGTATATTTCAAGGTCGTGGTCCGAGAAGTCCTTGCGGATGGTCTTCATCAAAACCTTGAAGCCGTCGACGATGTTGTTCATGTTATCGGGATAGCTGACAAACGCGGTAATCATTCTGCTGTCCGCCGGCAGCATGTTCATCAGCACAAGGCGGTTGAAGCGCTCGGTGTTTTTGCTTAAAATAATGCTTTCGTTCTTGGAGCTGCAGAACGGGAAAACACCGAGATAGTATTTCTGGTCAAACCGGATAAACAAGTCGGTTTCAAAATAAAGTCCTTTCAGGTTGTCCGAAAAGACGTCGAGGAAGAAGTTCTTCTGTTTTTTCGAGTATTTCTCCTCGTCGTCGTATTGAAGGGTGGTGAGCATCATGGACAGCGGATAGTTGCCCTTCTGCGCTTTCTTTAGCTCTCCGTTCAGGTATTTGAACAGGCTCAGCGAGATGATTTCTACGTTCTTGTTCTTTTCGCTGCCCTTGTTGATGATTCTATAGACTCTTTCGATTAAAAACTGGTCGGTAAAGGGCATTAAGATGATGTCGTTGACCCCGTGGTTGATGACTTTGTGGATAAAGCTGACCGTGTTTCCGGAAGAAATCAGAATAATCGGTATTTTGCGGTTGGCGGCCCTGATTTTCGCAATCTCCAGCAGATACTCTTTTTCATCGCTGTCGCTGTACACGATGACGCAGGAAAGGTATGCCGCCCGTTCATGAATTTTATAGATACAGTCGTTGATCGAAATGCTGCAGATGACATGAACGCCATGGTTATGCGAAAAGGCGTTCTCGATGCGGTTGTAGATGAACGCGCTCTTAGTATATACTAAAATGTTGGCTTCCATTGGCATGCGCTACCATTCCTTTCACGAATTTTATATCAAATCAAGCATATATCTCGCGGCGGAAAGGATGCCGTATTTACCGCTCTCATATGTGACGCCGCCCTGCAGGTACACTGTGTACGGTTCGCGAATGGGAGCGTCTGCCGACAACTCTATCGAGGAGCCCTGCGTAAAGGTGCCGGCGGCCATCACCACCTCGTCGTTGTAGCCGGGCATCGCCCAGCCGACCGGCTCGACGAAGGAATCAATCGGGCTTCCCGCCTGTATGCCGCGACAGAATTTCAGCAACGTGTCCGCGTTTTTCAGGTTGACGGTCTGGATGATGTCCACCCGCTTTTCAAACGCGGTCGGGGATACGTCGTATCCGAGCTTTTCAAACAGCAAAGCGGCGAAAACCGCGGTTTTAAGCGCCTGCGCGGTCGCGTGCGGCGCGAAAAACAGCCCCTTGATCATGTTCTTTGTCTGCCCGAGCGAAGCGCCAGCCTCCAGCCCGATTCCGGGAACGGTCAGACGGTAGGAAGCGAGCTCGACGGCTTTTTTAGTGCCGACGATATAGCCGCCGGTCTCGGCGATTCCGCCGCCGGGGTTTTTGATAAGAGAGCCTACCAATATGTCCGCTTTCGGTTCGGTTTCCTCGCAGAACTCGCCGTAGCAGTTGTCCACTACGAGATAGGCGCCGCTGTACTGTTTTACCAATTCGTATAACGCGTTGATCTCGGAGGACGGCAGGCTGCGGCGGGAGAGATATCCTTTCGAGCGCTGCGCGAACACGACTTTGATGCTTTTGTCGGAAATAAGCGTATTTTTTATCGCTTCATAGTCTAAAGTTTTTCCGTCTATCAGTTCTGTCTGCCTGTATTTGACGCCGAAATCGGCAAGCGAACCGTCGCCGTTCGCGCCGGAAAGACCGATGACGTTGTCAAGCGTGTCGTAGGGTTTGCCGGTCACCGAATACAGCGTGTCGTTCGGACGGAGCAGACCGAACAAAGCGATCGCGATCGCGTGCGTGCCGGAGATGATATTGTGCCTTGCGAATCCGCTCTCGCAGCCGAAGACCTGCGCGAACAGCCTGTCGCACATGTCCCGCCCGTCGTCGTTGTAGCCGTATCCGCTTGTGGTCGCGAAATGCCGCTCGGACAACTGGTTGGTCGCGAACACGCGCATGACCTTTTCCGTATTTTTGTACGCGGTTTGGTCAATTTCAGCAAAAACCGCGCCGAGTTCTTTTTCACATTCCGAAGCGAGCTGCGCAAGCGCAGCGTTGTTTTTTACGATATGCATACATTACCTTTTTATTGCGTCGAAATATTCAAATTACTTTTTTCGTAAGTAGTTACATATAATTAAAACATAATAAGTTAGTATTAATATAACATAAATTGCGCTATTAATCAATGGCCAAACAGAAAATCATTGCGTTTGCTTTGATGTTGTGACCAAAACGATATTTTAACGAGCAATGGATAAAATCAGCGCAAATCCGAAGCGGGTACAGCCGCTTCGGATTTTTTATTTACTCTATTCCGTTTTCGATCAAAGCGGTCAGCAGTTGCGAGCAGGCCTTGACGTCCGCCATGTCTAAAACCTCAACCGGCGAGTGAATATACCGGGTGGGGATGGAGATACAGCCCGCGACGCTTCCAGCGCCGGCAAGCTGCATGGAAGCGGTGTCGGTGCCGCCGGCGGTCAGAATCTCGTACTGGTGTTTGATGTTGTTCTCTTTCGCGAGCGCGGTCAGCCGGTCAACCATCACTTTGGAGCAGATGACCGAGGAATCCTTGATTTTAATCGCAGCGCCGCCGCCGAGCGTGACGGAGACGCCTTTTTCGCCGGGCGCGTCTGCGGTTGTAACATCAATCGCGACGGCGTAATCGGGCATGACCGAGAAAGCTGAAGGCTTGGAGCCGCGCAGGCCCACTTCCTCCTGCACCGTAAAGACATAATAGGTGTCCATCGCGGTTTTCTTCGCGTTCCGCGCCGCGTCTACGGCGACCGCGCAGCCGATGCGGTCGTCGAACGCCTTCGCCGCGTACCGTCCGCCGGCGAGTTTTTTAAACGAGGGCGCGACCGCGCAGATGTCGCCGATTTTAACCTTTTTTTCCGCTTCGCGCCTGCTCTTGGCGCCGATATCGACAAAGAGCTTGTTGATTTTGATTTCCTCGGGCTTGGTGTTCGCGTCGATGCCGAGAATGCCTATCGTTCCGTTCGCAAAAACAACAGGATGATACGCGGACGCGATCGGGCGGATTCCGCCGATGTTGGAAACCCGGATAATGCCGTTGTCCTCGATGTAGGTGACGACGAAGCCGATCTCGTCCATGTGGGCGGCGACCATGAGCTTTTTCTCGGAGTTCTCGCCCTTTTTATAGGCGATCAGGTTGCCCATCGCGTCGGTTTGAACGCTGTCGACAAACGGTAAGATTTCTTTTTCTATCAGCGCGCGCAGCTTCTCCTCGCTGCCCGAAACCGAATTTACCGATGTAAATTTTTTAATTGTGTTCAGCATGATCTTCTACCTTTCTCCGGCGTTTTCGCCGGCAGCAATTCTTTTTAAAATCCTTTCTGCAGCAGCGCCAGAACCAGCTTTTTGATTTCAAAAAGGTCGTCTTTGCAAACGACGTTGCTTGCCGAATGGATATACCGCGTCGGCGCGGAAACAGCCAAAACCCGCGCGCCCGCGGCCGTCCGCTGGTAGGCGGACGCGTCGTTTCCGCCGGCTATGACGTTTTTCAGCTGGCACTTGATGTTGTTTTCCTGCGCGGTCGCCAGAGCGTACTCGACAAGCTTTTTATCGTATATGGTCGAGCCGTCGATATGGGAGATGACCGCGCCTTTGCGCAGTTCGCAGGCGTACCGGGACTTCGGCGCGCCCAAAACGTCGCCCGCGGTGGTCGCTTCGATGGCGATGGCGATATCGGGGCGGAGATTAAACGCGACCTGCTTCGCGCCGTCGGTGCCGACTTCTTCGCAGGTGACGAAGGCGAAATAGGTGTCGTACTCCAGCTCTTCCTGCATCAGCTCGACCAGCAAAGCGCAGCCGAACCGGTCGTCGATCGCTTTGGACTTAATCAGTCCGTCGCCGAACTCCTCGAAGTTGGGCACGAACGTCGCGACGTCGCCGACCGAAACCACTTCCTCGCAGGACTTTTTGTCATCGCAGCCGATGTCGATATACATTTCTTCCAACGGAACGACCATTCCGCGCTCTTTTTTCTTCTGCAGGTGTATCGCTTTGGAAGCGACGACGCCGTAAATCCTTTTGTCGCCGATGACAACCCTTCTGCCGCCGACAACGCGCGGGTCGATTCCGCCGATCGGGTCGAAATAAATATACCCTTCGTCGGAGATGTATTTGACCATCAGCCCGACCTCGTCCATATGGGCCGAAACGACCACTTTTTTATCCGGGGTCTTTCTGCCCTTCTTGAAAGCGATCAGGTTGCCCATGCGGTCCACTTCGTAACGGGTGGCGATCTGTTGGATATCCTGTATAATCAGTTCGCGGATTTCGTCCTCGCAGCCGGAGGGGGAGATACAGCCGCAGTATTTTTTCAAGCGTTCTATCATTTTATATGCCCTCCTTGAGCGATAACGCAAGTTCGCAAATCAGTCTTGACGTGTCATACACATCGGAGAGCATGACGACTTCGTTTGCGGTGTGCATGTTTTTCAAAGGAATAGAAACCAAAACCGTCGGAACTCCGCCGCGCGACGTCTGGATCGCGCCGGAGTTGGTGCCGGTATGGTTCGGCTCGGCAAAGAGCTGATGGGGAATTCCGTTTTTCTTCGCGGTCTCGACCGCTTTTATCGTCAGCTTTCTGCTGGTCTGCGCGGAGAAGGAAATGCTCGGTCCGCCGCCCATTTTAATATCCTTGCGGTAAGCCGGCGCGTCCGGAACGTATGCGTTCGTGACATCCAGGCAGATCGCGAAGTCCGGCGCGATTTGGTAGCTTGCGGTCGTCGCGCCCTTGTAGCCGGTTTCCTCGCCGCCGGAGAACTGGACCGCGATGTTGACCGGCAGTTCTTTCTCTTTCAACATTTCCAAAGCGCGCAGGATAGAAACCGCGCAGATTCGGTCGTCAAAGCTCTTGCCGGCGATGGCATTGTTCTGCAGCCGGACGACCGGCGAGCGGTAGCCGACCGGCGTGCCGATGGACACGATCTCTTCCAGCTGTTCTTTGGAGTACCCCGTGTCGATCGCGAGGTCCTCGAGCTTCATCGGCTTTTCCAGCTCGTCTTTTTCCTGCAGGTGCGGCGGTTTGGAGGTGAAAATGCCGGTGATGGTCTTTTTGCCGTAAATCAGAACTTCCGAAGCCGGAAGGATTCTTGGGTCGATTCCGCCGATGTTGACGACTTTCAGAAAACCGCCCTCGCAGATTTCGGAGACGATAAAGCCGATTTCGTCAATGTGCGCGTCAAGCAGGAGCGTTTTTGCGCCCGCTTTTCCGCAGCTTATTCTGCCGATAAAACTGCCGACAGGCGTTACTTCATAACTGTCAAAATATCCTTTGCACAACTCCGCGACCCGTTCCATTCCGATGTGTTCCTGACCGGAAACAGCCGGCAGTTCGGAGAATGCGCAGGCGAGTTCAAAGATTCGTTCCATATGATTTGTCCTTTTTTATAATTGGTTTACAATATTTTTAAATACGTTGCCGCGTTCCTCGAAGTTTTTGAACATATCGAAGCTCGCGGCGGCGGGGGAGAGCACGACGCAGTCGCCGGGCAGGGCAATCTCGCGCGCTTTGGCGACCGCTTCTTCCATATTCTTTACCCGGTAATAGGGTTTGTATCCGATGGCGTTCAGGATTTTCTCGATTTTGTCCGCCGTCGCGCCCATTAGAATAGCCGCTTTCGCTTTCTCGGCAAACAGGGGTCCGAGCGGGTCGAGCGGAATATGTTTGTCGTATCCGCCGCAGATGACAATGACTTTTTCTTTAAACGAGTTCAGGCAGGCGGCGGTTCTTGTGGGACTGGAGTCAATCGACGAGTTGTAGTACTTCACGCCGTTCAGCGCGCGCACCAGCTCGATTCGGTGCTCGACGCCGCGGAAGGTCTTGGCGACGCGGACAATATCCTCGTTGGACACAAAATCCTGCACCGCCGCGATGGCGGTCGCGAAATTGTCCCGGTTGTGCCTGCCGACAAGGAGAATATCGCTGTCCTTTACAATCAGCTCGCCGCCGCGGAAGATGCCTGCGTCGTTGTAATAGACACCGTCCTCAAGTTTGTGTTTGCCGGAGAAAAACCGGACGCTTCCCTTGGCTCTGGGCGCAAAGCTCCTTGTGATTTCGTCATCGTAGTTTAAAACAAGAACGCCGTCCGGTTTCTGGAAGTTAAAGATGTTGGTTTTCGCTTCGGCGTATTCCTCCATGCTTTTGTGCCAGTCAAGGTGGTTCGGGGTGATGTTTTTAATCACCGCGATGTCCGGCGAAACCGTCATCTTCATCAATTGAAAGGAAGAAAGCTCGGCGACCACAAAATCCTGCGGCCGGATGTCGTCCAGCGTGGCAAGCAGATTCTTTCCGATGTTGCCGCCGATGTGGACGCGCTTGCCCGCCGCTTTCAGCATTTCCGCAATCAGCGTGGTGGTCGTGGTCTTTCCGTCGCTGCCGGTGACGGCGATGGTTTTGTACGCGACCTCGGGCGTTCTGCACAGTTTGAAAAACTCCTCGGTCTCGCTGGTCAAAACGACGCCGTTCTTTTTCGCTTCGACCAGTTCGGGAATATCGTCGCGCACCGCCGGGGAGAGGAACAACACCGCTTCATCAATGTTTTCCAGATATTTTTCGCCCGTAATCAGTTTTACGCCGAGTTGTTCGAGCCTTTCTTTGTTGCCGGGGTTGTCTTTTTTATCGCGTACGGAAAGTATGACGCCGCCGGCCGCGAAAAGCTCTACGATCGGCATATTGCTGACGCCGCAGCCGATAAAACCGACTTTTCTTCCCTTAAATTGCGCCGTATATTCTTTCAGCATAAAATCGCCCATGCCATGAAAACCGCAGCATGGACTACGCCAGCCTTTCTTTGGTATATTCTGGTTGCATTACCATTTATATTCTAATCTAAATTATAATAAATCATCGCGCATAAAACAACCTTTTGGAAAAATATTTTTTTTGACAAATCAGAACGGATATGCTATTATAATTAAACAGTTGCAACCGTTCCGAACAATCGCGCGATACCATACCGAAAGGTCGTATCGTGAGGAAAGTCCGGGCTCCAAGAGCAGGATAGCAGATAACATCTGCCGAAGGCGACTTCAGGGCCAGTGCAACAGAAATAAACCGCCTGAAACGGTTTTTCGTTTTAGGTAAGGATGGAAAGGCGAGGTAAGAGCTCACCGGCGCATAGGCGACTATGCGGCCATGTAAACCCTATCCGGAGCAACACCGCAATGAGAGCGTGAATGCCTGCTCGGCAGCTCTCCAGGTGGCATAGAGGTAAGCGGCGACGTTTACCCAAGATAGATGATTGTTCACGACAGAACCCGGCTTACAGGAACGATTGCAAAAATTTAATTTTTCCCGGATTGAGAAATCAATCCGGTGTTTTTTTATCAAGATTTTAAGAACGGCGGCCGTTGACAAGACTGCGGCGCCCGAAACATTCGCGGCAACGGTTATAAAGTAAAAAACGCTTTCCTGCGTTGATTTTACCGCTAAAAAAACGCTTTTTTACCGCTTATTTGCCAAAAGTTAATGAATCGGCATATATTATGGGTATAATCAAAATATAAATCTCAAAATAGCGCATGACTGCGCAAATTATTCATTATATGCGCCGACTTTCATAAATATGATTAATTTCTTGACATTTATTCCATAATGTTATATAATGACACTGAACACAAATAACATTAATTTTATAGCATTACAAATTTCGTTAAACATACTGGTTAGATCGGAGAGTACCCTTGCTTATTCAGTTGGAACAATCGCAGCAGACAGTACGCGAGCTGAAAAAAGGAATAGAGGAGTTAGCTCAGTCCATAAAAGTCGAGGAACTGAAGGAAGAAGTCGCCTCTCTGGAAGAGCAGGTGAACCAGCCGTGTTTCTGGTCGGATACGCAGAAATCGCAGGCGGTGCTTAAGAACCTGAAAGCAAAAAAGAGAACGCTTGATAATTATCTCAAGCTGAAAAAGGATTTTGACGACATTAGTTCTTTGATAGAGCTGGCCCTTGCCGACGAGGACGGCAGCATGGCCGGCGAGATTATATCGGAATTAAATTCCATTAAAAACGAATACGAAAAGCAGCGCATTGAGATACTATTATCGGGCGAGTATGACGCGAACAACGCGATTCTTTCGATACATCCCGGCGCGGGCGGCACGGAGGCTCAGGACTGGGCGGAGATGCTTTACCGGATGTACACAAGATACGCGGAGCGTCACGGATTCAAGGTCAAGGTGCTGGATTACCTCGACGGCGACGAGGCGGGCATCAAGAGCGTTACCGTTTTAATCGAAGGTCTGAATGCCTACGGATACCTGAAAGGCGAGTCGGGAGTTCACAGACTGGTCCGCATTTCGCCGTTCGACGCTTCGGGCAGAAGGCATACTTCCTTCGCGTCGGTGGAGGTTTTGCCGGAGTTTAACGACGAGATAGAGATTGAGATTCGGGACGAGGATTTAAAAATCGAGGCGCACCGCGCAAGCGGAGCGGGCGGACAGCATGTCAACAAAACCGATTCCGCCATCCGCATCACCCATATTCCTACGGGCATCGTGGTCGGCTGCCAGACCGAGCGCAGCCAGATGCAGAACAAAGAGACCGCTTTGCGCATGCTCAAGAGCAAGCTGCTCGAGATTAAGGAGCGCGAGCATCTTGAGAAAATCGAGGACATCAAAGGCGTCAAACTCAATATCGAGTGGGGCAGCCAGATTCGCTCGTATGTGTTTATGCCCTACACGCTCGTTAAGGATAACCGCACCAATTACGAAACCGGAAACATTCAGGCTGTCATGGACGGCGAGATAGACGAGTTTATTAACGCATACCTCAGACAGAACTGCAACATATAGTTTTCTAATAATCGAACGGAGGAACATTCTTATGAAAAAGACAAAAATGATTATCGGCATTTCGCTTCTCGTTCAGTCGCTTACATTCTTTATACTGTTCCTGATTTACTGGAACAAGAAAAGAAGCCTTGCAAAGACCTTCGCGGCATTTTCCGCAGCGGGCGGAGTTGTCGGAGCGATATGCCTGATCAGCGAGATGAAGAACAAAAAGTGCTGCAGCGTTGAAGAGGATGAAATCGACGAGGATTTTGCAGACCTCGACGTATGTGAGGACGATATTGTCTGCTCTTTCGACGAGAGCGATGAATCTGACGAGACGAAGGAAGCTACGGAATAAGCTCCTTGTCCGGCAACTGAATTCGTAAATTATTATGGAAAGTACAGCTTTACGGCTGTATTTTTCTTCTTATGGCTTATTTGCAAAAAACAGGTTTAACATACAGGAGGTTTTATGGAAAAAGGCGGAATTTCGGTTAGTACCGAGAACATTTTTCCAATCATAAAACGCTGGCTTTACTCCGAAAAAGACATTTTTGTCCGCGAGGTGGTCTCGAACGCCTGCGATGCCATCACAAAACATAAGCGCCTTGTGTCGCTCGGGGAAGCCAAAGAAAGCGAAACCGCGTATAAAGCCGAGGTGAAGATCGACAAGGCAAACAAAACCATCACCTTCGTCGATAACGGCATCGGCATGAGCGAGGACGAAGTCAAGCGGTACATCAACCAGATCGCGCTGTCCGGCGCGGTCGATTTCATCTCGAAATATGAGGGCGAGAACAGCGCCGGAAGCGGCATTATCGGACACTTCGGCCTCGGCTTTTATTCTGTCTTTATGGTCGCCGAGAGCGTCGAAATGAACACCAAGAGCTATACGGACGCGCCCGCGGTATATTGGGAATGCGACCAGGACGGACAGTTCTCGATGAAGGAGGGCAAAAGAACCGAGCGCGGCACCGAAATCATTCTCCATATCGCCGACGACGAGGTCGGATACCTCGACAGCGTAAAGCTCAAGGGCATTCTTGAAAAATACTGCGCGTTTATGCCCTATGAGATACATCTGATTTATGACGACAAGGACGAAGTCATCAACGATACGAACCCGCTTTGGCAGCGAAACCCCGCCGACATCAAAGACGAGGAATACAAAGCGTTCTACCGCAAGGTGTTCCTGGATTACAGGGATCCGATTTTCTGGGTGCATATCAACGCGGATTATCCGCTCAACTTCAAGGGAATACTGTACTTCCCGGCGCAGCGCAGCGATTTTGAACCGCTGGAGAGCGAGATTAAGCTGTACTACAACTCGGTCTTTGTGGCGGACAACATCAAAGAAGCCTGCCCGGACTTCCTGATCAACTTAAAAGGCGTTCTGGATTGTCCGGAGCTTCCGCTGAACGTTTCGAGAAGCTATCTGCAGAACAACGTGTACATCAAAAAGGTCGCGTCCCATATCGCCAAGAAAGTGGGCGACAGGCTGAACTATCTTTTCAACAACGAACGCGAAAATTACGAAAAGATGTGGGATGCGGTCAAGCCGTTTATCGAGTACGCCTGCATGCGGGACGCGAAGTTCTACGAGCGCGTAAACGAAATCGTTTTGTTTAAGAAACACTCCGGCGGATACACGACGCTGAGCGAGCTGAACCCGCCCGCCGAAGAAGCGAAGGCGGAAGAAAAAACCGCCGAACAGGCGGCGGATACCGAGCAAAAAGAGGAAAACAGGGAACCGGCAAAGAAGAACATTTATTACGCGACCGACGCGAACGCGCAGAGCTACTATATCAGCCTTTTCAAGAGCAAAGGATACGAGGTTCTGCTCTGCGACACGCTGGTTGATTCGAACTATTTGCAGTTCCTGGAAGATAAAAACGAGAATATCCGGTTTTTGCGCGTGGACGCGGACTTTACGGACATCAACGCGGGCGGAGAAGCGGACAAATCGCTCGAAAAACTGTTCAAAAAAGCGGTCGGCAGCGACAAGCTGACCGTCAAGTTCGCCGCGCTGGGCGAGAACGACGCGCCGGCGCTGATTACCGTCAACGAGGACAGCCGCCGCATTTCGGATATGATGCGGGTTTACAGAATGGGCGGATCCGGCGGAAGCGATTTCCCGCTGGAGGAGGTTCTGACCATCAATACAAACGCGCCGCTCATTAAGAAGCTTGCGGAAAAAAGCAAGGATAAGGATTTGGCGGAGAAAATGGCGAAACATATTTATATGTCTGCGCTCATCCTTTCCCGCCGCTTGAGTCCTTCCGAGACCACCGAGTACATCAATTTAAACACGGAACTGTTAAGCAAATTATAAAAATAAGAGAGCTGAAAACCATAAAGGTTTCAGCTCTCTTGCTTGTAAGGGCTGTGAAAGGATTGGGAAGATCAGTTCAGTTTTATGATATACGCTTTGTTGTCAACGACGTGGTTGTTCAAAGTGGGCAGGAAAACGTATTCGTTCGACATGTTTCCGTAAGAGAGCGAGATGAACGGCGAACTGAAAGTATAGGTTTTTATTTCCTTAATTCCGTCGGAAGCGTAAAGCGTGTAAATGCTGGTTTCGTCCGTTTCCAAAGAGATATTGACGAAATGCTTCCGGTTCGGCGAGAATAAAATCAAATTTTGATAGAATTCCGGGTATATGTTTTCTACATTGTCCGGCGAATCGGGTCTGAATCGATACAGATGCATATCGTCGTACGTAAACCCGTAAATATAGCCGTCGCTGTAGAATTCGGCGCTTACAGCGTTGTTAAAAACGGAAAGTTTATCGGACTTAGGGTCATACATGCCGCTTCCAAGAACCTGTTCATAGCCGTAAATGTTAAAGAACAATGTATCTCCGACAAAGAAGGAAACGGCGGGAACGAAGGAGTTCTTGCCGTAATTGTCCTCGTCAATATATCCTTCGTACAGCAGGATGTCACTGCCGGATTGATTGTCGTGCAGGTATAGGTCGTAGTCCCTGTAAAAAGCGTAGTATCTGCCCGAATCGGAGATATCTTTTTCATCCGAGCGGACATCGAGCTTTTCGTGTTCTTCCCAGGTATATCTTTCTATTTGCTCGGTATTGTCGTTTAGCTTGATTTTGTATTTCGCAAACGCAATGCCGTCGGACGTTTGGACGGCGAAATAGATGTCGAAGAACGCATCGCCGGCGTAATAATGGAAATAATAGTCTATGCCGTCTGTATCCTGCAGTTTGTGCTCTTTTATGCGCTGTCCGGTCGCTAAATCAATAAAGTCGAGCTTCCAGTCGAAATAACTCGGATGATAGTATTCTAACAGGTCCATTTTGGAGCTTAAAACTGCTAATGCGCGGTTGTTGATATAAGAACTGAAATGGATATGCCTGTTCTTGCCGATCAGAGAAGCGATATCCAGTTCATGCATTCCTTCCGTATAGACCGGCTCTGTCAGATACTTGGCGTACTTGCTATAGAGCGCGTGATTGCTGATCTTATCTTTGATTCGTTCGATCGGGTAGGGAACGATTTCGCCGGTCGTCATTCCGTCAACTAAAACGTTTCTTTTGTTGTCGTATTCATTTACGAAAAGGATATATAAGTATCTGTTCGCAGGAACGCCGTTTTCTTTTAATTTATAGACGGCGTATTCGAGCGCAAGGTCCTCGAAATATGCGACGTCCCGCAGGTCGGCAAAGTAATCGACGCAATCCGAAAAGTTTTGGCTTAGAACGTTTTCGCAGTACCATTCCGCGATTTTAACCGCCTGATTCTGCACGTTTTCGGCCTCGGCGGCGTAAACCTTGCCTGCTGCCATTTGTTCTTCTGCGATCGCGGCTGCGGATTGAACGGACGAAGTTTCGGAAACGTCCGAAGTCTGCGCGGCGTCAGAGGTCAGCGCTTCCGATGTTTGCGGCTCGGAAGACTGATTGTTATTCGCAGTTTCTCTGCAGGAAGCAAGAGCCGCCATGCACAGGCAGGCCGCGGCAAAACCCGCGATAACGCTTACGATACGATTCTTTTTAAATCGGCTTTTCTCTTTTTTCATGTGTTCGCCTTTCGGTATCTGAGTATTTTGTTCTCTACTGCAATAGTGGACAATTCTGCGCAAATAGTTTCAGCGGAACATAAAAAAGAACGAAGACCGTTCGGCTTCGTTCTTTATCGTTTATGATTTTAAACCCTGCAAATCGATTATAAACGCGCTGCTGTCATAGACATTGCTTATTACGGGAATAAAGAGTTTGTCGCCGAAAACGATGCCGTCGTTGAAGTAAGAACACACGGACGAGAAGGTATAGGTTTTAAGCGCCTTAAAATCGTCCGCGTTGTAAACGGTTACAGCGCTTTCGTATTTATTCTGGTCGTTAAACCGCGCTTCGAACCGCAAAATAAACATTTCATCCGGCGACGGAAACATCGTCGCGTTATGCTCAAGCAAATACTCAACTTTTTCCGGATTTTTTAAGCTGAAGCGGTTCAAGCCGCTTTTTTCGCCGTCTGTTTCGTCGGACCAACCGTAAATGTATCCGTTGCAGTAAAACATCGCGTGTATTTTATTCTGATACAGCTTTTTCTCGTTTGTATCCGGGTTATATGAGCCTATGTTGACGTCTCGCTCGAACAGATGGATATTATAATACAGCGTTTCTCCTACGAAGAAAGCAGGGCTTGCGTAAGTATAGATGTTCTGCTCCCATGTCGCTTCGAAAACTAAAATATCTTTGTTTGTCAGAGTATCGCGCAGATACAGGTTTTCTTCTTCGATATAGACATAATATCGTCCGGATTCGGAGGATATGTACCGATGCACCTCGTCGGGCTCTAAAATATTGATAATATCCTCGTCGTTTGTGGATGCGCCGATTTTAACTTTATATTCAAGCCTTTTGTTTTTGTCCGCTTCGCTGAAGAATTCAAAGTACAGCGATATGGAATCTTCATCCTTTGAACAGTAATTATAAGACAACAGCGCGAAGCCGTCGATCGCCAGCGGATGGCTGACGTTCTGTCCGGGATCGTTCAGATTGACAAAATCTATTTTCCAGTCCGAATAATATCGATTATTCTGCAAAGTAAAATCCGCGTTCAGGATCGCGACGGTATCCTCCGAAACCCAAACCGAATCAAAAATATTTCTGTCTTCGCCGATATATTGGAACAAAGGCAGTTCTTGTATCCCATTCGAGCGGGTTTCCTGCGGGAAATCGCCGATATGTTTTCCGAATACGGCGTGCTTTTTTATTTTCTCCCACGAATTTCGAATATCGTACCGCATGGACGGCTGCTCTGTCGAAAAGCCGTCGATTAAATAATAGTATCCCGCGGCATTCCTTTCGGCGCCCATGACCAGATTGATATAGTAATCGCGCGTTTCGCTGCCGTTCGTAAAGGAAACCCGGCTTACTGCGAGATATGCCGAGAAGTCTTCATAGAAAAGCAATTGCGCCATCGCTATCGGGAGGTCGGAGGGTTCGGAAAGCGTGCCGTATTCGCGCAGCATGTTCGTGCAATACCATTCGATGAGGTTTTTCGGCGAATAAGAGGAGATTCCTCCGGCCAGCATCTTTTCCTCGTTCTGTTTGCGGATGTCAAGCAAGGTATCTGAAGTGTCCTTAGCCGAAGGAACGCTGACTTCGCTTGCACTCGAAACGGGATCGGACGCTTCGGAGAAAGATTCGGCGGATTCTTCGTTTTTCGGGGTGAAGTAAACAAAGACAAACGCCGCAATCAAAACAAAAACGAGAATGAACGAAAAAACGACGAATATTCTTTTGAAGTCGAAACTTTCGCTTTTCATGGCAGCACCTTTCAAAGAAAAAAAGATAAGGAGATGTATTTACATAATATTTTATAATAAAGTACAGGTTTTGTCAACGAAAAAAGAACGGACCTGTCCGGTTCCGTTCCGATCTGGATTATAAAAAACACCGCAAATCGACCGCTAATTTTTCTTCGGCGGCGATAAGCCTTCTGGCAATATCCTTCGCGTTTTCTTCGGCGTTTGCGTACTGGTTCAGATAGCGATGCAGCGTTTTTACGCCCATGTTGCAGCCGTCCGTAATCAAATCCGCGACAGCCTGGTCCAAATGATCGACGGTCAGTTTGATGTTCGTCTTCATCCAGGACATGGTCTTGGCGACGGGATTCGGCTCTTTTCCGTCGGCGTTGAGCGTGTTTAACAGGCTGGTCACTTCGTTTTTCAGGTTTTCGTGCTCCTGCTTGCTTGCGGCGAGCGCTTGTTTTAGCTGTTCGTTGGTTACGGAAGGCAGCGCTTCGTCTATGGAAAGAATGCCCATCTTAATGCCGGCGTCGCATTCTCTGAGCAGCTTTACGGTATCGTTTGCTTCCATGATACATCCTCCTGTGTGTTGGATTATAGATATAATATAACCGCGCGCGCCGGATTTATGTTTTTTCGACAAAAAAACCGCCATTCCTGAAGAATGGCGGACGAAACTGTAAATCGCTAAAATCTGAATATATCGCAAAAGCAGCAGCGGCGGCGGTGAACACAGTTCGGAATACGCCGGCACTCAAATCTGTCGTCGGCGTCAAGTCTGTGGTGTTTTTCTCTGCAAACAAACATTCTTTCTCCCGGCGCGAAGGCCTCGTTGCAGTAGCATTTATGATGTTCGTTTCGTTTATGGAAGTCATGCCGGTCGCAGTCGTGATGCTCATGCCGCTTTCTGACGTCGTGATGCTTGTCAATACAACCCATATATACACTCCTTTCGCTGTTCATTATATCATACTCAAAAAGCGAAATAGTGTTCATGAAAATAAAACGGCGCGGCCGCCGTCAATCGTCAAAATTCGTTCTAATGCACAAAAAAATATTTTTATAATGAAAATAATTTGGCTTTTATCAATTATATATTGATTATTGATAATTTTTTTGATATAATTATATCACACTTAGGAAAAGAATAAAAAAGACGGTGTAAATATGATCAGAGCATTCGGTATCATTTCCGCTGTAAAGGAGATTTTCCTGCAATCGTTTTCGGTGAGCCAGATTCAAAAACGGTTCGAAAACAAGTATGCAACTCAGGTCCGGGAGTCCCTCATACAGATTAACCTGTTCAGAATGATATCGATATGCTCCATTATCACCGTGTTCGAATTGATTGCGCTGCCTTATTATACGATCGACGCCTATCTCAATAACGGCAGAAAACTGTGTTATATCAACTTCTTCAGCCAACTGTTTCTGCTCGTCGTTTCCATATGCTTCGCCGTCAAGGGGATGCATGTCTATCAAAATAAAACTGAGAATTATATAAAAAGTCCGCATCTGTATCTTATCTATTATTTCTGCGTTTCCGTCGGATGCTTATTTTATATATACAGCGATATAAAGAGTGGCGTTCCCTCCGCGACAATCTATTATTTGGCGCTGATTTTATCGACAATCCCGATATTTACATTAAAGGAAGCGCTTTTTTTTATCATTCTCAATACCGCCGGCGTGCTTGGCATTTTGCTCCACAACGGCAGAGAAGCGTTTAGCCAGAATATTCACCTGCTCTTTATTCTGCTGGCAAGCTGGCTGGTTATGTTTCAGTTGAGAACTTATATGTATCGGATCATGCATCAGAAGTTTAAGCTGGAGGAAATAAACAAAACGCTGGATCTTCAGACCAAAATTGATCCGCTGACCAATCTGCCAAACAGACGCGCGCTGAACGAATATATAAAGGAAAAACTGCCGAACTGGAAAGCGCAGAACAAAAAAGTCATGGTGCTGATGCTGGATATCGACAATTTCAAGAATTACAACGATACCTTCTCGCACCTGGACGGGGACGACTGCCTGAACGCTGTCGCGCAGGCGATTATTCGAAAACTGAACGAGCACGAAAAAATCGAGTACATTCTGGCCCGCACCGGCGGCGAGGAGTTTATCGCGATTCTTGAGAATTGGGAAACGGAAGAAGAGATTTTAAAGATTTGCGTCGCGCTGAACCGAGCGGTCGAGAATATGCATCTGGTTTCGGGTCAAGGAAGCTGTCATCAGTATGTGACGATCAGCATCGGCTGTTCCATTTACGACCCGACGGACGTCCGCAACGAAGGGGAGAATCCGATAAACGCGCAGCTCCGGCTTGCGGATTACGAACTGTACAACGCAAAGAAAGAGGGCAAAAACCGCGTATCTTTCAAAGGGAGAATTCTCAATTAATCATTATTAGAAACGGGTTGAGCATCTGCTATAAACATGAGCAATATTTTTGACTTCCTGAAAATAAATGGAAACATCCGTTTTAAGACGGCGGAATTCGGGCCGGTGGACGCGCTGGTCTTTTCGCAGCTGACTTACTTAAACTATGACGCCGCATTTTTGGGAAGGGATTTCGGCAGCGAGCCGCTGTCGTTTTCAAGCCTTACGCCTTACGCGCGGAGCGGGCAGCTGTTCAATGGCATTCGCGCAAGTAAGGAATGTGAACAGCTTTTTTTTGATATTCAGAACAGTATCCGGTATCAAGACGTAACCATCTCCTGTTTTGTCAACGAGGTGGTCGCGGAAGCGGAAAAACAGTTCTGCGCCATGGTGTTCCATCTGCCCGACGGAACCGATTTTATCGCCTTTCGCGGGACCGACAACACGCTGGTCGGCTGGAAAGAGGATTTCAATATGACCTTCATGAGCGCCATACCGGCGCAGCTCGAAGCGGTGGCGTATCTGAACAGGGTCGCAGAATTGTCGGATAAAAAATTGAGAGTGGGCGGTCACTCGAAGGGCGGGAATCTGGCGGTTTACGCGGCGGCGAAGTGCTCGCCCGCGGTCAAAGACCGGATTCTCGAGATTTACAATTTAGACGGGCCGGGTTTCCGCAAGGAGTTTTTGCTTGACCCCGATTTTCTCGCGATAAAGGACAAAGTGAAGAAATATCTGCCGCAGGCTTCGATTGTCGGCCTTTTGATGTACAGCGAGGAAAGCTATACGGTGGTCAGGAGCAGTCGAAAAGGAATCATGCAGCATGACCTGTTTTCCTGGCAGATTGAAAACGGGATGTTCGTAACTGACGATTCGGTTCGGACGCGCTCCATGCTGCTGGACCGAACCATCGCCGACTGGGTCGCTTCTTTGGACGACGAACAGCGCAAAATCTTTATCGACACGATTTTTGACCTGATTCGGCACACCAATGCGCGGACGGTTTATGAGCTGAACGCGCAGAAGATGAAGAATACCGCGATGCTGCTCGAGGCGGTCAAAGACATCGACGCCGAAAAGCGGCGGTTTATTCTAAAAGTTTTCGGCATTTTGTTCAGGGTGGTGCCGAAGGTTTACAAGAAGCATTTTTCGGAACTGACAGCACGATTTCCAAAACGGAACGATATATATAGAATACAGCATTGACGAAAGGATGGAATGGATGAACAAATTGGGAAAAGAAAAGAACTATTCGGAGATCACACCGGAGATTTGTAAACTGACAGAGCTTTGCAAAAAGAAAATGGCGATCGACAGTTCGCTGTATGCAAAGTATGACGTAAAAAGAGGACTTCGCGACATCAGCGGAAAAGGCGTGCTCGCGGGTCTTACCGATATTTCTGATATTCGTGCATCCGTGGAAGAAAACGGCGTTTCAAAACCGATTGACGGCCAGCTTTTTTACCGCGGCATTAATATTATAGATATCGTTGAGGGCTGCACGAAGGAACAGCGCTTCGGTTTTGAGGAGGTTACCTATCTTCTGCTGTTCGGCGACCTGCCCAACGAACAGCAGCTCAAAGACTTTAACGCGCTGCTCGCGGGCTACCGCACGCTCCCGCCGAGCTTTGTTCGGGACATTATCATGAAAGCGCCCAGCCCGGACATGATGAACATGCTCGCAAGAGGCGTGCTGACGCTTTACGCGTATGATTCCAATCCGAACGACATATCTCCCGAGAACGTGCTCAGGCAGTGCCTTCAGCTCATCGCGACCTTCCCGCTGATTTCGGTGTACGGCTACAACGCGTACGAGCATTACTTCGGCGGAAAGAGCCTGTTTATTCATAAGCCGGAGCCGAGTTTGTCAACGGCGGAAAACATCCTGCATCTGCTGCGCGCGAGCGGAACCTATACCGACCTGGAGGCGAAAGTGCTGGATCTCGCTTTGATTCTGCATGCTGAGCACGGCGGCGGAAACAACTCCACCTTTACCATCCACGTCGTTTCCTCGTCGGGAACCGACACCTATTCCGCCGTCGCGGCGGCGCTGGGCTCGCTCAAAGGTCCGCGTCACGGCGGCGCGAACATCAAGGTCGTCCAGATGTTTGAGGATATGAAGAAGCAGGTGAAAGACTGGAAGGACGACGAGGAAATCAGCAGATACTTAGCCGACCTTCTGGACAAGAAAGCGTTCGACAAATCCGGCCTGATTTACGGAATGGGTCACGCGGTTTACTCCATTTCCGACCCAAGAGCCCTGCTCTTCCGCTCGTTTGTCGAGAAGCTGTCGGTTGAGAAGGGCATGCAGGAGGAGTACGGACTGTATTCCAAAGTCGAGGAGCTGGCGCCGAAGGTTATCGCCGAGAAGCGGAACATTTACAAGGGCGTAAGCGCGAACGTGGACTTTTACAGCGGATTTGCGTATCATATGCTCGGGCTTCCGCAGGAACTGTTCACGCCGATTTTCGCGATCGCGCGAATCGCCGGCTGGAGCGCGCACAGGCTCGAGGAACTGATTAACGTCGGCAAAATCATTCGTCCCGCCTACAAGAGCATATCGGTGGAAAAACCGTACGTTCCGCTCAAAGACAGAAAATAAAAAAAGATATTCTTTTGAAACAAATCGGATAAAAAATTCTATTATTATAATGAAAAATCTGCCGCATAACGGCAGATTTTTTATGCTGCGACTTTACGTTATTCGATTTAATTTTTTCGTTTTCAGTGATAATATATAGGTATCCGTTCCAAATACGACGGCAGGGAGATTAAAAATGAGAAAAGCGGCTAAAATTTCCATATTATTTTTGTTGGTTGCGGTTATCCTCTGCGGATGCGATGCGCAGCCGGCCGCAGTGCACACGGCAAGAACCGAAACACTGCCTTTCGTGAGCGATTACGCCGAACCGGTACAGTTGAGCAAGCCGGAAGCGGTAGAACTCGTTAAAACCAAACTGACAAAAAACGCGTCTAAATTCATCCCTGTGTCGGAAATACTCGGATACCAGGATTTAAAGACTTTCATTGACTGGCTGGAGCAGAAGTACGGCATTAATATTTTGTTCGCGCTTGAGGACGTCGTCGACGCAAACGAAGAGGTAACCTCCGAAGTGTTGAGAGCGCTCACCGGGTACGGCGCATACGCGCTGTCGGATCTGTTCAACGGGCGGCTCGACCCGGATTCTGAAAACTACAATAAAAACATCATTGATTTGGGAAAAACCGACGACGGAATTGCGGAAATCGGCTTTGTCGGGGACGTTTCGTTCGCCGAAGGCTACAGCATTATGTATAAGTACGACCGCGCCAAAAAAGGCGTCGAGGGGATCCTGGACAAACGGGTTATAGACATTATGAAGTCGATGGACATCATGGTGGCGAACAACGAGTTTACGCTCAGCGAACGGGGCAGCCCGATTCCCACGAAAGAGTACACCTTCCGGGGCAAGCCCGAGCGGGTTTCCATCTGGCATGAAATGGGCGTGGACCTTGTTTCGCTCGCGAACAACCACTCCTACGACTACGGACTGGAATCCTTCCTGGACACGCTGGATACGCTGGACGGCGCGGGTATCCGCAGAATGGGCGCTGGCAGAAACATCGACGAAGCGGACGACCCGATCTATTACATCGTCAACGGATATAAAATCGCTTTCTGCGCGGCAACGCGCGCGGAGAAACGCGTGTTTACGCCGAAAGCGGGCGAGAATACGCCCGGCGTCATGTATACCTACGACACGACCGATTTCTGCGCCGAAATCGCCGAGGCGAAAAAGCAGAGCGATTTCGTGGTTGTCTACGTGCATTGGGGCTACGAGTACACCACGATGCTGGAAAGCGCGCAGGTAAAGGGCGCGAAAGCCTTTATCGACAGCGGAGCGGACGTTGTCATCGGCGTTCACGCGCATATCCTTCAGGGAATCGACAGCTATAAAGGAAAAATGATTTTTTACAACCTCGGCAACTTTATTTTCAACAACAAAAGCATCGCGACCGGAATCTTAAAACTGGTCATCGACGCGGACGGCAAACTGAACTACCGCTTTATTCCCTGTTATCAGGAAAACTGCTTTACAAGGCTGTCCGTGGGGGAGGAGTATTATAGCATTCTGGAACTGCTGCGCTCGATTTCGTCCAATGTCGTCATTTGGGACAACGGCGACGTCACCGTCAAAGCGAAATAAAAAAACAGAGCCGAAAAGCTCTGTTTTTTCGTATCGGCTGCCTTTTTGGGGGATAAGACAGCCGTTAGAGGGGGGAGGGAAAAAGCGTGAAAATAAAAACTGGGTTGGCAAACGACAAAATGGTGCCGGGAGTTCTGCATATTTTTACAGCTTTTTTGCTGTAAATTTCGACTTTTTCTGCTCAATAACAAGCATTCCTGCACATACTATTATTGTAGCTGTGCTTCACAACGCCTGTTTGGTTTGATGAAAATATACAGGCATAACCTTAAAGCCAACTTAAAAATTCTAATGAATTCATGAAAAAATCACAGCGAAAAAAATTGACAATTCATATGTTTGGTGATAACATAATTATCAAATACATATCGTTCACTGCAAACTGACCTGCTAAAAAAGATTCATTATTTGCTGTAAGACGCAGTGCTTTACAACAGGGCGCGGGAATTTTCGGGTGTACCTCAGTTTACATGATCTATGTAAAAAAATACAGACCGCAAGGTCTTTCAAATACACATCAGATTAGAGGATGAATCTTTATGTCAACCAAAAAGCCAATTTTTAAGGGAACCGCCACGGCAATTATCACCCCGTTTAAAAACGGAAAGATTGATTACGAGGCTTACGGCAAAATACTGGAATTTCAAATCGCAGGCGGTGTAAACGCGATTGTGGTTTGCGGGACAACCGGCGAGGCGGCGACTTTGACGGACGCGGAGCACCGGGAGATTATCGAGTACACGGTCAGGCATGTGAACCACCGCGTACCGGTCATCGCCGGCACGGGGTCAAACGATACCGCTTACGCCATCGAGCTGTCGAAGCACGCGTGCGAGGTGGGCGCCGACGCGCTTTTGCTGGTAACCCCGTACTACAATAAGGCTTCGCAGAAAGGACTTGTAAAACATTTTGCAGCGATAGCAGATGCTACAAGCATACCGAACATACTCTACAACGTGCCGTCAAGAACCGGCGTGAACATATCCATCGAAACGTACAAAGAGCTTTCGAAACATCCGAACATTGTCGCGACCAAAGAGGCAAGCGGAAACATCGCCTTCATCGCGCAGCTCATCGACGAATGCGGCGACGATCTTTATGTATACAGCGGCAACGACGATCAGATAATACCTTTGATGAGTTTAGGCGCGCTCGGCGTAATTTCGGTGCTTGCGAACATTATGCCGGCCGAAACGGCGCAGATGACAAAGCTCTTCCTCGACGGCGAAGTGCAGAAAAGCGCGCAAATGCAGCTGAAACTGCTCAAGCTGATCAACGCTTTGTTTATGACGGTCAACCCGATTCCCGTTAAAACGGCGATGGCGAAGATGGGCTTTTGCGACGTCGAAATGCGGCTGCCGTTGTGCGAAATGGACGAGAAGGACAACGAAAAGCTGTACGACATCCTGCGCAGGTACGGACTGATAAAGTAAAGACTAAGGAAGGTAATCTATGATCGATATAATACTGTGCGGAGCAGCAGGCAGAATGGGCAGAGCCGTCGCGGCTGCCGCGGCGGAACACAACTGCAGAATCGTCGCGGGGGTCGATTTGGTTCCGGCGCAGGCGGATTTTCCGATCTATACGAACATCGACGACATACCGGTAAAAGCGAACGTCATTATCGACTTTTCGCATCATTCCGCCGTGGAAAAGCTGGTTCCCTACGCCAAAAAGACGCATACGCCGATTGTGATAGCCACGACCGGGCATAACGAAGAAGAACTGAATATGATCAACAAACTCGCAAGAACCGTGCCGGTCTTCTATTCGCGGAATATGTCGCTCGGCGTCAACCTGCTGATAAACCTTTGCCGGCATGCGGCGTTGGTTCTTGGAGAAAAGTACGACGTCGAAATCGTCGAAAAGCATCACAACAAAAAGCTGGACGCTCCGAGCGGAACCGCGCTGATGATCGCGGAAGCGATCAAGGAAGTGCGCGGCGGCGCGGAATATGTTTACGACAGGTCCAAGGCGCGCCACCAGCGCGAGCAGAAGGAAATCGGCATTCAGTCCATCCGCGGCGGCAACATTATCGGCGAGCACGAGGTTTTGTTCTGCGGCAACGACGAGATTATCTCCATTCAGCATACCGCCACCAGCCGCGAGCTTTTCGCGGAGGGCGCGCTGCGCGCCGCTGAATTCGTGGTTACGAAGCAGAAAGGCTTTTATACGATGAAAGAGCTGCTGCAGGAAGCCGGCCGCGACACTGCGAAAGTTTAAAAGAAAAGGTGCCTGAAATGAAGTTTACAAAAATGCACGGGGCAGGGAACGACTATATCTACATCAACTGCTTCGAGGAAAAGATAGAGAACCCGAGCGAGCTTGCCGTAAGGCTTTCCGACCGGCATTTCAGCATCGGCGGCGACGGGATTATTCTAATCTGCCCGTCCGAAATCGCCGACGCGAAAATGCGCATCTTCAACGCCGACGGCAGCGAGGCGAAGATGTGCGGAAACGGCGTGCGCTGCGTCGGAAAATTCGTTTACGACAACGGCATCGCGAAAAAAGAAATCATCCGTATCGAGACCAATTCCGGAATCAAAACCCTGAAAATGGTTCTAAAAGACGGCGTCGCCGTCGCGGCGCGGGTGGATATGGGAAAAGCGGTTTTAAATCCCGCCGAGATTCCGGTACTGCTGGACGGCGACAGCGTCATCGACAGGCCGGTTGAGATCGGCGGTCAAGAATACCGGATTACCTGCGTCAGCATGGGAAATCCGCACTGCGTCGTGTTTGTGGACGACGTCGAGACGCTCGACCTGCCCGCGATCGGAAAACAGTTTGAGTTCAACCCCATTTTTCCCGACCGGGTCAACACCGAGTTTGTTCAGGTGCTTGGCAGAAACAAGCTGAAAATGCGCGTCTGGGAGCGCGGCAGCGGAGAGACGCTCGCCTGCGGCACCGGAACCTGCGCAACCGTTGTGGCGGCGACCCTTTGCGGCTACTGCGACAAGGGCGTGCCGGTCGAGGTTGCGCTGCGCGGCGGCAGGCTGACCATTGAGTACACCGACGAAACCGTGTATATGACCGGCGAGGCCGTAACCGTTTTCAAAGGCGAGATTGATTTATAAGTCTTGCCAACAATAAAAAAGGATTTATGCCTTTCGGCGCCGAAACGATACCGAAAGGCACAATATTTATATAAAACATACCGAGCGCACTCTGTCATTTGTGTTTTCGGTGAAACATGATGTTATCCGTAACGGATTTATGATATACTGTTTTCAGTATGAGTAATTTAAAACGAAAGGAAAAGAGCAGATGAAGATAAACGGAAACTTCAACAAACTGCAGGACAGCTACTTATTCTTTAACATAGCGCAGAAAACCAGCGAATTTCTCAAGAAAAACCCCGGCGCGCCGATTATTAAAATGGGCATCGGCGACGTAACCCTTCCGCTTCCGCAGGCGTGCGTGGACGCGATGAAAAAGGCCTGCGACGAAATGGGCGTTAAGGAAACCTTCAGAGGATACTGCGACTACGAGGGATACGAATTCCTTCGTCAGGCGATTGCGGACTATTATAAGGAATACGGCGTTGATGTTTCCGTCGACGAGATTTTTGTTTCCGACGGCGCAAAGAGCGACGTCGGCAATATCCTCGACATTTTCAGCGACGAGAACACGGTATTAATTCCCGACCCGGTTTATCCGGTTTATGTGGATACGAACATCATGGCGGGCCGGAAAATCCTCTACATCGACGCGAACGAGTCCAACGGATTTACGCCCGAACCCGACTACAACGTCAAAGCGGACATCATCTACCTCTGCTCGCCGAACAACCCGACCGGCGCCGTGTATGACCGCGCGGGGCTGAAGAAATGGGTGGATTACGCGAACGCGCAGGATGCGGTCATATTGTTTGACGCCGCGTATGAAGCGTTTATCGAGGACAAGGACCTGCCGCATTCCATTTTTGAAATCGAAGGCGCTAAGACCTGCGCGATCGAGTTCTGCTCGTTCTCCAAGACGGCGGGCTTTACCGGAACGCGCTGCGGCTACACCGTCATTCCGAAAGAGCTGGTCAGAGAGGGCAGAAAAATTGGCGAGCTGTGGCTGCGCAGACAGTCCACGAAGTACAACGGAACGGCGTACATCATTCAGCGCGGCGCGGAAGCCGTGTTCACGCCCGAAGGCAGAGCGCAGATTAAGGAAAACATAGACTATTACAAGCGCAACACCGCCATTTTGAGCGAAGCGCTTTCGGCGAAGGGCATTCAGTACTTCGGCGGAAAGAATTCGCCGTATGTCTGGCTGAAGTGCCCGAACAACATGAAGAGCTGGGAGTTCTTCGATTATCTGCTCACCAAGTGCTACATCGTCGGAACGCCGGGCAGCGGGTTCGGCAAAAACGGCGAAGGATTCTTGAGACTGACCGGATTCGGCAGCTACGAAAATACGCTGATTGCGGCGGAACGTATAAAAAATACACTGTAAAATTTCAAAAATGCAATTTTTATCTGTCAATTATGCAAAATCGGAACTGAAAAACGCGTTTACACGGGACGAACCGCGATAAAAATGAAATAAAAAAATAAAATGTTGCATTTTTGTATTGACAACCCCGAATACAGGTGTTATAATTATGCAAATATTTTTTATAGCTTGCGATCGGCTATGATTAAAGGGGTTGGAACTATGGAAAACGCAAGAATCGATTTTAGGGTTGACAGATTACAGAAGTTAGCCGAGAAAGTAAAACAGAATAACTGCTTTGACGAGCGTTATTATCAGAAATTTGACGTAAAAAGAGGGCTTCGCAACGCCGACGGAACCGGCGTGCTTGCGGGACTGACGCATATCAGCAACGTGCACGGATATATCATCAACGAGTATGAGCGGGTTCCCGACAAAGGAAAGCTGTATTATAGAGGGATTGACGTAGAAGACATCATAGACGGCTGCGTAAAGGAAGACCGCTTCGGCTATGAGGAAGTGGTATGGCTTCTGCTGTTCGGCTATCTGCCGACCAAAGAAGAACTTGAGTACTTTACGCGCCTGCTTGAAGTCAACCGGGAGCTGCCAAAGGATTTCGTCGAGGACATGATCATGAAGGCGGCTTCGCCGAACATCATGAACAAGCTCGCGCGCGGCGTGCTCGCGCTTTACAGCTACGAGGAAAACACCGAGGACAATTCGGTCGAGAACCTGATCCGCCAGTCCATTTCTCTGATCGCAAGGCTGCCTTCGATTATGGTCGCGGCGTATCAGGTAAAGCGCAGGGTTTACGAAGGCAAGAGCATTTACCTGCATCAGCCGATTCCCGGACTTTCTTTTGCCGAGAACATTCTCTCTACGCTCCGTTTTGACCGCAAATTTACGCGCGAGGAAGCGCTGCTGCTCGACAAGTGCTTAATCCTGCACGCCGAGCACGGCGGCGGAAACAACTCCACGTTCGCCTGCCGCGTCCTGTCCTCGTCCGGCACCGACACGTTCTCCGCGATTGCCGCCGGCATCGGCTCGCTGAAAGGCCCGCGCCACGGCGGCGCCAACATCAAGGTCGTGCAGATGCTCGACTGCATCAAAGAAAATGTCAAGGACTACAACGACGACGAGGAAATCAAGGCCTTCCTCCAGAAAATCGTCAACAAGGAAGCTGGCGACGGCAGCGGACTGATTTACGGCATGGGACACGCGGTTTACACGCTGTCCGACCCCAGAGCGGTGATTTTGAAGGAAAGCGCGAAGCAGCTGGTCAAGGAAAAGGGGTACGAGGACGACTTCAAGCTGCTTGACGCAGTCGAGCGGCTTTCGCCTTCGATTCTGCTCGGCAAGAACCCCGGCAAAACCGCGATCTGCGCGAACATCGACCTCTATTCCGGTCTGGTTTACCGCATGCTCGATATTCCGGAGGATTTGTTCACGCCGCTCTTCGCGGTCGCAAGAATGGCAGGCTGGTGCGCGCACAGAATCGAAGAGGTTACCGCCTGCAATCGCATTATCCGTCCCGCATACCGTCCGATTGTTGAGGATGTCGCTTACGTACCGCTTTCAGAAAGAAAGGATGACTGAAAATTAAAGGCTATACCATCGCACAAAAGATTATAAAATCCCATTTGCTGTCCGGCGAGATGATTCCCGGCAGCGAAATCGGGCTGAAAATCGACCAAACGCTGACGCAGGACGCGACCGGAACCATGGCTTATCTCGAATTTGAGGCCATGGGCATTCCGAGAGTAAAGACCGAGCTGTCGGTCGCATACATCGACCACAACACGCTGCAGACCGGTTTTGAGAACGCGGACGACCATAAATATATCCAAACCGTCGCGAAGAAGCACGGGCTGTACTTCTCGCGCCCGGGAAACGGAATCTGCCATCAGATTCATCTGGAACGTTTCGGCGTGCCCGGCAAAACCTTAATCGGCTCCGATAGCCACACGCCCACAGCCGGCGGACTGGGCATGCTCGCGTTCGGCGCGGGCGGACTGGACGTCGCGGTCGCGATGGGCGGCGGCGCTTACTATATCAATATGCCAAAGATGGTGCGCGTCAACCTGACCGGAAAACTGCGCGACTGGGTTTCCGCGAAGGACGTTATTCTTGAAGTTTTGCGCATCATGAGCGTCAAGGGCGGCGTCGGCAAGATTATCGAGTACGGCGGAGAGGGCGTCAAAACGCTTTCCGTGCCCGAAAGAGCCACGATTACGAACATGGGCGCCGAGCTGGGCGCTTCCACTTCCATTTTCCCGTCCGATGAGGTTACCCGAGCGTTCCTCAAAGCGCAGGGCAGAGAGAAGGATTACGTTCCGCTCGAAGCGGACGAAAACGCGGAGTATGACGAGATTATCAATATTGATTTGAGCAGCCTTGAGCCGATGGTCGCCTGCCCGCACAGCCCGGACAATGTCAAATCGGTCGAAGAGGTGGGCAATATCCCGATCGACCAGGTCTGCATCGGCTCCTGCACCAACTCGTCCTATGTGGATTTGATGAAGGTTGCTTATATTCTGAAGGGCAAAACGGTTGCGGACAACGTAAGCCTCTCGATCGCGCCCGGCTCGAAGCAGGTGTTCAACATGCTCGCCGCGAACGGAGCGCTTGCCGACATCATCGCGGCCGGCGCGCGGGTTTTGGAGTGCGCCTGCGGACCCTGCATCGGCATGGGACAGTCGCCGAAGAGCGGCGGCGTCAGCCTGCGCACCTTCAACCGCAACTTCGAGGGAAGAAGCGGAACCAAAGACGCCCAGGTTTACCTTGTATCGCCCGAAGTGGCGGCCTATTCGGCAATCAAGGGCGTGCTTTCTAACCCGAGAGAGCTTGGCGAAGAGCCGGAGATTCAACTGCCCGAGCAGTTCCTGATTAACGACAACATGATTATTCCGCCCGCGCCGCCGGAGGAAGCGAAGAACATCGAGGTCGTGCGCGGACCGAACATAAAACCCTTCCCGAACGCGAACCCGCTTGCCGAGCGCATCGACGCGGAGTGCATTTTAAAGGTGGGCGACAACATCACGACCGACCACATCATGCCCGCCGGCTCCAAGATACTGCCTTACCGCTCCAACATACCTTATCTTTCCAAGTTCTGCTTCGCTGTCTGCGACGAGCATTTCGCAGAGAGAGCTAAGGAAAAGGGCGGCGGCATCGTTGTCGGCGGCGTCAACTACGGACAGGGCAGCTCGCGCGAGCATGCGGCGCTGGTACCGCTGTATCTCGGCATTAAGGCCGTCGTCGCGAAGAGCTTTGCGCGCATCCATACCGCGAACCTGATCAACGCCGGAATCATTCCGCTTACCTTCGCGGACGAGCATGACTATGACGCGATCGCGCAGGGCGACCAGTTGAGCCTGCCGGACATTAAGAAGGATATTGAAAACAGCGATACGACCGTGCTCGAGAATAAAACGACCGGCAAGAAGATTACTGTAAACATCAACCTTTCCAAGCGTCAGCGGGAGATTATCATCGCCGGCGGACTTTTGAATTACACCAGAGTATCCAAATAAAAAGCAGCGCGGTTTATGAGATAGGAGAGTTATATGGCTAAAATTCAAATGAAAACACCGCTTGTCGAGATGGACGGCGACGAGATGACCAGGGTTATCTGGCAGTATATCAAGGATATCCTGATTCTGCCTTTTGTTGACCTGAAAACCGAATACTACGACCTCGGCCTTGTAAAGCGCAACGAAACCGACGACCAGATTACCATCGACGCCGCGAACGCGACGAAACGGCTGGGCGTCGCCGTAAAATGCGCGACCATCACGCCGAACGCGGAAAGGGTAAAAGAGTATAACCTCAAGCAGATGTGGAAGAGCCCGAACGGCACCATCCGCGCGATTCTGGACGGTACGGTTTTCCGCACGCCGATTGTGGTAAAAGGGGTAACGCCCTATGTGCCGGGCTGGAAGGCGCCGATTACGATTGCAAGACACGCGTACGGCGACGTTTACAAGGGCGTCGAGGTCAAGGTTCCGGACGGCGGAAAAGCGGAACTGGTTGTCACCGACAAGGACGGCGGCGAAACGAGAATCCCGATTCACGAGTTCAAAACCGCCGGCATCGTGCAGGGCATCCACAACATCGACAAGAGCATCGAGAGTTTTGCGCGCGCGTGCTTCAACTACGCGCTGGACTTAAAGCAGGATTTGTGGTTTGCGACGAAGGACACCATCTCGAAGGTTTACGACCACCGATTCAAGGATATATTCGCCGAAATATACGAGAACGAGTACAAGGACAGGTTCGAGAAAGCCGGCATCAGCTACTTCTATACGCTCATCGACGACGCGGTCGCGCGGGTCATCCGTTCGAACGGCGGTTTCATCTGGGCCTGCAAGAACTACGACGGCGACGTGATGTCCGATATGATCGCGACGGCGTTCGGCTCTCTGGCGATGATGACCAGCGTTTTGGTTTCGCCGGACGGCATTTACGAGTACGAGGCGGCGCACGGCACGGTTCAGCGCCACTATTACGCGCATTTAAGAGGCGAGGAGACCTCCACCAACCCGGTTGCGACCATTTTCGCCTGGACCGGCGCTTTGCGCAAGCGCGGCGAGCTGGACGGACTGACTGACCTGATGGACTTCGCCGACCGGCTTGAGAAAGCTTGCATTAAAACCATCGAGGACGGCGTTATGACAAAAGAAACCTATCTTTTGTCCGATCTGCCGAACAAAAGACAGGTCAACACGATGGAGTTCTTAAAAGAGATCGCCGCAAGAATATAGAGAAAAATCAGGGATTATAAGGAAAACTTATAATCCTTTTTTCTTTGTTTATTTCATCCTGCGCCCTTGCATTCCTTCCGAATATTTTGTATTATAGAAGAAGATTATTCTGATACGCCGACGGCGCAGGGAGTGTTTTGATTGAAGGAAAATTTTGTCCGCCATGAAGCGCGCATTACCTATTATACCAGCCCGCTTTTGGATCGGCACGGCATAAAGCATATGTTTACCACCCGCCGCGGCGGGGTAAGCGCCGGCGTTTTTGAAAGCCTGAACTTCGCGGTCGGCGCGGGGGACATTCGCGATTCAAAGGAAAACGTGATCAAAAACCACGCGCTTGCGGCGGAAGTGTTCGGGCTGACCGAAAACGATATCTGCCGGAGCTACCAGAACCATTCTACGAATGTCGAAGTGGTCGGAAACGAGCACAAAAGCACCGGCATTTATAAAGACCCGTTCCCGTACGGCGTCGACGGACTGGTGACGAAAGAGAAGAATCTGATCCTCTCGATTCGGACAGCGGACTGCGTTCCGGTGCTTTTGTTTGATTATCAAAACCGCGTCTGCGCGGCGGTTCATTCGGGCTGGCGGGGAACGCTGGGCAGGATTGCCGCCAACGCGGTTGAAAAGATGTGTTCTTTGGGCGCGGACCAGAACCGCATCGTCGCCGCGATCGGACCCTGCATCGGCGCGTGCTGCTATGAAGTCGGCCGGGAGCTTTGGGAAGCCTTTGCGCAGGCGGATAAAGGTTTCGCGGCATGCTTTACGGAAAAGGACGGAAAGGTGTTTTTCGACCTGACCATGGCGAACGAGATGATACTTGAAAAAAGCGGCGTCAAAGCGGAGAACATCTCGTCGGCGCGCCTGTGCACCTGCTGCGACAAAGAAAACTTCTTCTCCCACCGCAGGGACGGCGCGAACCGGGGCACCATGAGCGCTTTGATTATGATACAATAATACCGGAGGAATCAATATGGCAAGGATTTTTCATTGCGCGGACATCCACCTGGATTCGCCCTTCTCGCTGTTCAGCCCGAACGAGGCGGAGCGCAGAAGGACGGAGTTGAGAGCGGCGTTCACCTCCGCGCTGATGTTTGCGCGGAATCAGAAAACCGAGCTGTTCTTTATCAGCGGAGACCTGTTCGACTGCGAATATGTAACCAGAGATACCAAGGAAATGCTTATAAACGAGTTCTCTAAAATGCCGGAATGCCGCTTCTTCATCGCGCCCGGCAACCATGACCCGTACAACAGCTCGTCGCCGTATAAAACCATCGAGTTTCCTTCAAACGTGCATGTTTTCACCGAGAACCGGGAAGTCGTCAGCATCGACGAACTCGGCGTGGACGTGTACGGCGTGGGCTTTCATTCCTCGGTTTATCGGACAAGCCCTGTCGCGGGGTTTACTATAAAGGACAAAAGCAGAATAAACATCCTTGTCTGCCACGGCGATATTACCAGCCCCATGTCGGACAGCGGCCCGATTACGAAGAACGAGATTGCCGCGTCCGGCTTCGACTACATCGCTTTGGGGCATATTCACAAAGCCAGCGGGGTTTTGAACGAGAACGGCGTGTACTACGCGTACCCCGGCTGCATTGAGGGCAGAGGTTTTGACGAGACCGGCTACAAAGGCGCTTTGTACGGCATTATCGAAAAAGGCAGGGTAGAACTGCAGCAGCATATCTTCTCCAAGCGCCGGTACGAGATCGTCACCATCGACTTGGACGGGGTCGCGGACAAAATGCAGGCGCTGGAGCGGATACGTTCAAAAATACGCACATATACCGAAGATACGGCGCTGCGGATTATTCTGACCGGCAGCGTTTCCGAGGGATTTGTGATTTCCGCCAATGAAATCGGCAGGGGATGCGAGTACCCCTATTACATAGAGATTAAGGACCAGACGACGGTGGCGCCCGATTTCTCCGAGCTGGAGAAAAGCACGACGCTCAAGGGCGTTTTCTACCGCAAAATGACCGAGTATATGCAGGAGCAGCCGCCGGCGAGCGAGGAGTATTTCATTGCACTTCGGGCGTTAAAATACGGTCTTTGCGCGCTGGACGATCGGAACGTGATTGATTTTGGAGAGGGGGAGGATCGTTAATGGGCAAAGTTATCATCGAGCGGATTGAAATCGTCTCCTTTGGAAAGCTCAAGACGGTTCAAATCATCCCCGGCGACGGAATCAATGTCCTGAGCGCGCCCAACGAAAGCGGAAAGAGCACGCTCGCCGCGTTTATCAAGTTCGTGTTCTACGGTTTTACGACCAGCCGCATGCAGAGCATTGCGGAGAACGACAAGAAACTCTACACCCCTTGGGACAACCCGCAGGCGGAGGGCGCGCTTTATATCAAAACCGACGGCGGCAGCTATAAAATCAGCCGCAAATGCGCGCACGGCAAGGATTTCGTCGAGGTGGTGAACACCCGGACCGGAAAATCGGTCAATACCGAAACGCCCGGCGAGTACTTCTTCGGCGTCAACGAGCAGGTGTTTGAAAAAACGGCGTTCTTCAAGCAGCTGACTCTTCCCTCCAGCAAGGACGAGTACATCGCCGAGCAGCTGCAGAACATCGCCTTGTCCGCCGACGAAAAAATCAACACCTCCAAAGCGCAAAAGAAACTAACCGAAGCGAGGAACCTGCTTTCCGGCAGGGCAAAAAGCGGACTTATTCCCAAGCTCGAAGCGGAACGGGAAGCGTTAGAGCAAAGAATCTCCGAAGCGGCCGAAACCAGCCGGCAGATACAGGAGTTGTCGGACAAAATCGCCGAAACGGAGAAAACCATAAAGAACAACGGCGAGACGATCAGGCGCCTGACCGACGAGCGGGAGAATATCCTGAAGTTTGAGGCGTTCCAGCGCCTGACGCAGATTCGCGAGCTGATTAAAAACGAGGAAAAAGCGAAAAAGGAATACGAGGAAGCAAGAAAACTCTTAAAAGACCAGGAGCTTCCGACCGGAGCGCAGATTAACGCGATGATGGTGCTCAACGCCGAATACAACAGCGAACTGCGCGCGAAGGAAAAACTGTTCGACGAACTGCAGAAAGAGGAAGCCGAGCTGCAAGCCATGCAGGACCAGAAAGACATGAGCAAAGAAGAAGCGGAGAGCATCCGGGCGCAGGCGAAGAAAAAGTCGGCGATGGGCGTTTTGTTCATCATTCTTGCGCTCGCGAGCGCGGCCGGCGGCGTCCTTCTGCCCTACCTGTTCGCGGCGGCGGCAGTGTTCGCGGTTCTTGCGGTTGTCGGTTTTGCAGGGGTAAAAAAAGTGCTGAAAGCGCACAACATCAGCAGGATGCGCGATTTGGAGCTTAAGATAAACAGCTTCCCGCTCGCGGCGCAACGGCTGGCGGAGAAGAAGAACAAGGTCGCCGCGGTCAACAACGCGTACGCAGAGCTGGTCGGCAAAATCGACGGCATAGAGAAAAAACTGGAGGAATCCATCTCGCAGTACACCGACATCAAGCCCGATATGAGCTTTGCCGAGCAGATAGAGTATATCTCCGAGACCGCGCAGAAAATCAGACAAAAACAGACGGTTTACAAGACCGCTTACGAAGTCAGGGAAAGAGCGACCGCGAACGTCAATATGCAGGAGCTGATCGCCGAAGCGGACGGCGCGGTAAAGCCGGAGCGCGAAAAAGCGAAAGTCGAGCAGGAGCTGAACTTCTACACCCAGCAGACCGCGCTGTTGGAGAAAAAACTGCGCGAATACGAGGGGCAGAAGCGGTATTTAGAAGGCAAAGGCTACGACCTCGCCGTGCTGCTGGGAAAACGCGACGCGGTCAGCGCGCGTCTGGAAGAATACAAAAAGAAGCACGCTTCCCTTGAGCTTGCGATTAAGATGCTCACCGAAGCCAGCGATTATATGAAAAGCACGGTCGCGCCGAGGATCAACGCTTACGCGAGCGATTACTTCGGCAGGGCGACGAACGGAAAATACAATACCCTCTCGGTTGATACTTCGATGGCGATGAGCTTTGCCGACAGTACGGGCATCAAGAGCTGCGACTACCTTTCCGCCGGAACCAGGGACAGCGCTTATCTGTGCCTGCGGCTGGCGCTGATTCGGCTGCTGTACGGCAACATAACCCCGCCGCTTGTCTTGGACGACGCGTTCGGCAGGCTGGACGACGACCGGCTGGAAGCGCTGCTGACCCTGCTTGCGGAAGCCGCGGACTGCCAGACCTTTATCTTTACCTGCGGCGACAGGGAGGAGAACATCCTCAAAGCGGCGGGCAAAGCATACACGGCGCTTTCGCTGAACACGGTAACATGCTGACCGAGCTTAAGTTCGACACGCCCGTCCGTTTTATACGCGGAATCGGCAGCGCGAGAGCGGCGATTTTCGCTTCGATTGGGATTGAAACGGCAAAGGATTTGCTATACTACTTTCCGAGAAGGTATGAAAACAGGGGAGCGGTGTACGCCATCGCGGAAGCTCCCGACGACGAGCCCTGCGCTTTGGTCGTAACCATCGACGGCATGCCCAGCGAACGGCGGTCCAAAAACGGGCTTTTATACACGAAAGTCATCGCAACCGACGGGACCGGCTTTGTCGAGCTGGTGTTCTTCAACCAGCGCTGGATTTCCAAAACCCTCACGAAAGGCAGAGTCTTTCGGGTTTACGGGCATCTTGAGCGCGGGCTTGCTGGCTGCACCATGCGGTCGCCGGTCGTCGAGGCGGTGTACGAGGGCAGGCAGCTTCAAAACATCATTCCGGTTTATCCGCTGGTCAAAGGACTGACGCAGAAGATTATTTCGGATGCGGTCAAGCAGGTGCTGCCGCTCTGCGACCAGATTCCAAACACGCTTCCGGAGGAAATCATCCGCGAATACGGGCTGGTCGGCAAAGGCGAAGCGGTCCGCATGATGCATTTTCCGACGGACATGGAAAAGCTGGACAGAGCGCGCCGGACGCTCGCCTTCGAGGAGCTGACGGTGTTCCGCCTTGCGCTCTCGAAAATGAAGAGCCTGAGCCGGCAGTACAAAGCGCCGAAAATGGATTATAAAGGCACCGGCATCGCGCGGTTCTTCGCATCGCTGCCCTTTTCGCTGACCAGCCCGCAGGAGCGGACGGTCAAAGAGGTTTTCGGCGATTTGTGCAAAGACACGCCGATGATGCGGCTGGTTCAGGGCGACGTCGGCAGCGGAAAGACGGTCGTCGCGGCGGCGGCAATCTATTTTACGGTCAGGAACGGATATCAGGCGGCGATGATGGCGCCGACCGAGATACTTGCGACCCAGCATTACAACACGCTCAAAAAGCTGCTGGATCCGTTCGGGATAAAGGTCGCCCTTTTGACCGGAAGCGTGAAGCAAAAAGAAAAGGAACAGATTAAACAGGCGCTTGCGCAGGGAAGCATCGACGTCGCCGTCGGCACGCACGCGCTGATACAGGGCGACGTGGAATATAAAGCGCTCGGCATCGCGGTCACCGACGAACAGCACCGCTTCGGCGTTATGCAGCGGGCGACGCTGGTGGAAAAAGGCGAGCAAAATATCCTGCGCGCGCACACGCTGGTCATGTCCGCGACGCCGATACCGAGAACGCTGTCGCTGATTCTCTACGGCGATTTGGACGTCAGCGTCATAGACGTACTGCCGCCCGGCAGGCAGAAAATCGAAACCTACGCGGTCACCGGCGAGTACCGCGAGCGGGTGTATGCGTTCATCCGCAAGCAGATTGAGATGGGGCATCAGGCGTACATCATCTGCCCGCTGGTCGAGGAGAACGAGGAGCTGAACCGCAAAGCGGTCGAGGAGTACGCCGAGGAGCTGCAGAAAAACGTTTTTTCCGATATCAAAATCGGCTTTCTGCACGGCAGGCTTTCCAGTAAGGAAAAAGACAAGGTCATGCAGGAATTCAGTTCGGGCGAGCGCAAGATTTTGGTTTCCACGACGGTCGTGGAGGTGGGCGTGGACGTCCCGAACGCGACGGTCATGCTGATAGAGAACGCCGACTGCTTCGGCTTGTCGCAGCTGCACCAGCTGCGCGGCAGAATCGGCAGGGGCAAAGCGAAGTCGTACTGCATTTTGATGAGCGACTCCAAGAGCGAAAAAGCGAAAGAGCGGCTTGCCATCATGACGAAAACCAGCGACGGCTTTGAAATTGCGGAAGCGGACCTGAAGCAGCGCGGTCCGGGCGACTTCTTCGGCGAGCGGCAGAGCGGCGAGATTACCTTCAAATGCGCGGACATCGCGGATATGAAGCTGATCGCGGAGACCGGCGAAGCCGTGCGGAAAATTAAGTCAATCGAACCGGACAGCGAGCTTTATAAAGCCGTCGAGCAATTCTTCGAAAAAACGAAAGACGGGAAAACACTAAACTGATGAAAATCGGCAATTTGGAACTTAAGAAAGGAATATTTCTTGCGCCCATGGCGGGCATCACCGACTATGCATTCCGCTCCGTTTGCGTATTACTGGGGGCGGAATGCGTGTGTTCTGAGCTGATATCCGCCAAGGCGGTTGTATATAAGGATAAGAACACGCAGAAACTGGCCGCCATTCACGACGACGAGCGACCGATGGCGATTCAGATTTTCGGCAGCGAGCCGGAGATTATGGCGAAAGCGGCGTATGAACTGCTCAAGTTCAAGCCCGCATATATCGACATCAACATGGGCTGCCCGGTGCCGAAACTGGTAAACAACCATGAGGGCTGCGCTTTGATGAAGGAACCCGAGCTTTGCGGCAGAATCGTCAAGGCGGTTTCCGGCGTGGTGGACGTTCCGGTAACGGTGAAAATACGAAAGGGCTTTGACGAACAGCATGTCAACGCCGTCGAGGTCGCGAAAATTTGCGAGCAGAACGGCGCTTCGGCCGTGTTTGTGCACGGCAGGACACGAAGCCAGATGTATTCCGGCAAAGCGGACTGGAACATTATTAAAGCGGTAAAGGAAAGCGTTTCTGTTCCGGTAATCGGCAACGGCGACGTGACGGACGGCAGGAGCGCGTCCGAGATGTTCGAGCAGACCGGCTGCGACGGCGTTATGGTGGGCAGAGGCGCGTTCGGGAACCCGTGGGTGTTCGCGGAAATCAACGCGTATCTTGACGGAAAACCTTTTACCCCGCCGGACAGCAAACAGAAAATGGAAATCATCCGGCTGCAGTTCCGGCGGCTGGAGGAGGACAAGGGAACGCGCGCGCTCGTTGAGGCAAGGAAGCATTTGTCGCGGTACGTCAAGGGCATGCACGGGTCCGCGGCGATACGGGACCGAATCAATTCGGTTAAAACGCAGGAAGAAATAAACGAAATACTCGAAGAGGTATTCGGAAAGCAATCGATTTAACATTCGGGCGGACGCGTCCGCCCGTTTGCATGAATACAGGAGGACTTTTTATGGATATTATCGCAAAGCTCGCGGAGGAACTGCGTATCCGCTACACGCAGGCGGAAAACGCGGTCAAGCTGATAGACGAGGGAAACACCATCCCGTTCATCGCGCGCTACCGCAAGGAAATGACCGGCTCGCTGGACGACACGGTTCTGCGCGAACTGGCGGATCGGCTGAAGAGCCTGCGCGCGCTGGAGGAAAGGCGCGCCGAGGTAAAAAGGCTGATCGACGAGCAGGGAAAACTGACCGAGGAAATCGAGAACGCGCTGGCGCAGGCGCAGACGCTTGCCGAAATCGACGACCTTTACCGCCCGTACCGGCCCAAACGCCGCACCCGCGCGTCGGTCGCCGCCGAAGCCGGTCTGACGCCGCTTGCCGAGCTGATGCTGGCGCAAAGGCCCGATTTTGACATCGAAAAAGAAGCGGAAAAATATATAAACGAGGAAAAGAAAATCCTTACCGCGTCCGACGCGCTTGCGGGCGCGATGGATATTATCGCCGAAAAGGTCTCCGACAACGCCGAGTTCAGAAAGTGGATTCGCGATTTCACATATGAAAAGGGCAACCTTGTCTCCAAAGCGAAGAAGGAAGAGGACAGCGTTTACCGGCTTTACTACGACTACACCGAGCCGGTCAAAAAGATTCCCTCGCACCGCGCGCTTGCGGTCAACCGGGGAGAGCGGGAGGGTTTCTTAACCGTCAAGGTGGAGGCGGACCGGGCCGCGATTGTCCGCTTTCTTGAGGGACAGATGCTGACGCCGAAGGAATGTATGTCTACCCGATATGTAAAAGCCGCCTGCGCGGACGCTTATGACCGCCTGATTGCGCCGTCGGTGGAGAACGAGATTCGCAACATGATCACCAAAAAAGCGGAAGAGCAGGCGATTAAGGTATTCGGCGAGAACCTGAAAAATCTGCTGATGATTCCGCCCATTCGCGGCAAGGTCGTGATGGGCTTCGATCCGGCTTACCGAACCGGCTGTAAAATCGCCGTCGTCAACGACGTGGGCGACGTGCTCGCGACGGCGGTGGTGTACCCGACGCCGCCGCAGAACAAGACCGAGGAAGCGAAAAAGATTCTGACCGAACTGATTAATAAGTACAATGTGGACATTATATCCATCGGAAACGGAACGGCAAGCAAAGAGAGCGAGATTTTCGTCGCGGAATTAATCAAGGAGCAGACCAGACCGATCAGCTACGTCATTACCAACGAGGCGGGCGCTTCGGTTTATTCGGCGTCGAAGCTGGGCGCGGAGGAGTTCCCGCAGTACGACGTTTCTCTGCGAAGCGCGATTTCGATTGCTCGGAGATTACAGGACCCGCTCGCCGAGCTGGTCAAAATCGACCCGAAATCCATCGGCGTCGGGCAGTATCAGCACGACATCAACCCCAAGGATTTGTCCGAATCGCTGGCGGGCGTGGTCGAGTCCTGCGTCAGCAGTGTCGGCGCGGATCTGAACACCGCCTCGGTTTCGCTGCTTTCGCACATCGCCGGCATTAACGCGAAAATCGCGCAGAATATATACGAATACCGCAAAACCGCGGGACGCTTTAAAAAGCGTTCCGAGCTGTTGAAAGTCAAGGGCATCGGCGAGAAGGTCTTTACGCAGTGCGCGGGCTTCCTGCGCGTGCCGGAAAGCGACGAGGTGCTGGACAACACCGCAGTGCATCCGGAAAGCTACGACGTGGCAAAGAAGCTGATCGCCGAAGCGGGCTACACAATGGAGGACGTCAGGGCGCAGAGAATCGGCGACATTTCCGAACGCATCGAGAATAAAGGTTTGGAAGCGGTCGCGAAGAGTTTGGGCGTCGGCGTTCCCACGCTTTTAGACATCATCACCGAGCTGAAAAAACCGGGCAGAGACCCAAGAAGCGAATTACCTCCGCAAATACTGCGCACCGACGTGATGGACATCAACAGTTTAAAACCCGGCATGGAGTTTATCGGCACCGTCCGCAACGTCGCGGATTTCGGCGCGTTCGTGGACATCGGCGTTCATCAGGACGGGCTTGTCCATATTTCCAAGCTGTCCAAAGGCTATGTCAAGCGCGCCATGGACGCCGCTTCGGTCGGCGAAATCATCAAAGTCCGCGTCATTGAAGTGGACCCCGAAAAAAAGCGCATTTCTCTTGAAAAAGTATTTGACAAATAGCGAATTATACTGTATAATCTTACACTATGAGCGGTAAAAATGAAATTTTCGTTTTTAAAATTTCATTTTCGCGGTTTTTTAACGCAAAATAGCGGGGAAAAATTAATCGCTTGAAATTTTAAAAGTAAATATTTCAACGGTCGGGAAAAACTGTTTAAACTTTCAGTTTGCGGTATTTTATTTAAGTATGGAGGTTAAATACATGAAAATCAACAACCAGTACCTTAGCGACCTGTACGCCAGGGTGGAGAAACGCAACGCCGGAGAGAAGGAATTCCTTCAGGCGGTCGGAGAGGTGTTGGAATCACTTGTGCCGGTAGTGGAGAAACGCCCCGAATACATCACCTCAGGCGTCATTGAACGAATTGTCGAGCCGGAGAGATTCGTTCAGTTCAGGGTCGCCTGGGTTGACGACAACAACCGCGTTCAGGTAAACAGAGGTTTCAGATGTCAGTTCAACAGCGCGATCGGTCCGTACAAGGGCGGCTTGCGGTTCCATCCGAGCGTAACCGCTTCGGTTATCAAGTTCCTCGGTTTTGAGCAGATATTCAAGAACTCGCTGACAGGTCTTCCCATGGGCGGCGGCAAGGGCGGCAGCGATTTTGACCCCAAGGGCAAATCGGATATGGAGATTATGCGCTTCTGCCAGAGCTTTATGACCGAGCTTTACAGGCACATCGGACCCGACACCGACGTTCCCGCAGGCGATATCGGCGTCGGCGCGAGAGAAATCGGCTACTTATTCGGTCAGTACAAGCGAATCCGGAACGAGTTCACCGGCGTTTTGACCGGAAAGGGACTGGACTACGGCGGATCGCTCGCAAGAAAACAGGCTACCGGTTACGGTCTTTGCTATTTTGTAAACAACATGCTTGCCGCAAAGAACGATTCGTTTGCGGGCAAGACCGTCGCGATCAGCGGCGCGGGCAACGTGGCCATCTACGCGGCAGAAAAGGCGCAGCAGCTGGGCGCAAAGGTCGTTACGATGAGCGATTCCAACGGCTACATCTATGACCCGAACGGAATCAAGCTGGATGTCGTCATTCAGATTAAAGAAGTCGAGAGGGGCAGAATTTCCGAGTACGCGAAGAGAGTTCCCGGTTCTATCTATACCGAGGGCGCAGGCGTTTGGTCGGTTCCCTGCGACATCGCGCTCCCCTGCGCTACGCAGAACGAGCTGAACGGCGAGGACGCAAAGACGCTGGTCAAGAACGGCGTAAAATACGTTGCGGAAGGCGCGAATATGCCCTCTACTCCCGAAGCGATCGAGGTATTCCTTGCGAACAACGTGTTCTTCGGTCCCGCGAAGGCCGCGAACGCCGGCGGCGTTGCGACCAGCGGTCTTGAAATGACCCAGAACAGCATGAGGCTTTCCTGGACGTTCGAGGAAGTCGATCAGAAACTTGAGCGCATTATGAAGAACATCTTCGAGAGCGCAAGAAACGCCGCAAGAGAGTATGTAAACAACGAGGACAATCTTGTCGCTGGCGCGAACATCGCGGGCTTCCTGAAGGTCGCAGACAGCATGATTGCGCAGGGCGTATATTAATATCCCTCAATTATAATAGAACTGCTCAATACCTTTTTTCAGGTATTGAGCAGTTTTTATTGTCAGTAGCACTGGATGTTTCGGATATCCCGCAAGTCCATCGCAAAGTAAACCCATCTGCGGCCTTCCCACTTAAAGCCGGAAAACGAGCGTCTGCCGACGAATATAATCCACGCCCAGAAGGGCCGGCCTCTTCTTGGCCAAATATAGCTGAATCGGAACTGGCATGGAGCGACCGCGCCGGGATCCAGCGCGCGCAGGGAAGGGGACTGCTCTGTCGGCGTAAAAGAGGGCGGCGGGGTTGACGGCGCGACGCCGGGACGCTGTCCGGGCGCAGGTCTGGTCGGTCCGCCCGGTCCAGGTCTGTTTGGTCCGGGTGTGCCGGGTCCGCCCGGTCCGGGTCTGTTTGGTCTGGGGCCGTTCCGGAAATCCCCCGGAATGTTGAACTGGATTTTCTGCACCGGGCTTGCCGGCTCCGTATAAACGCTGGTAATTCCGCTCATGTCGTGGTTGTGACCGTTTGTAATGGAGGTAGGCGCGTCATAATTATGAGAATGTCCGCCTGCCAGCTGGACGCTTTGCGAGGTTTCGAATCTATATTCATGGCTATGTGCGTCGTTCATGGTTGTTGTTCCGGTAATCGTATGAACGTGACCGGGAACGTTGGGCGCCGCGCCGGTAATACCGATATATTGATGCGTGTGTCCGTCGCTCAGGGTCGTGACGCCGCTGTAATTGTGCGTATGCATTTCATTCGGCAAAAAAATCACCTCTTTTCAGGTTATACCGAAGAGCGGGCAATTGTTACAGATATCAAATTAAGTAAACATAATTCTTGTTATTGTAAACCGTCATCAAACAAAAAAAGGAGCGCACAAAACTCGCTCCTCTCTAATCTCTTACTCCTTACCTCTTACTCCTTACTTCTTACTTCTTACCTCTTACTTATCTTAAGCGCTCTTAACGCGTTCAGTATCGCGATTATCGAAACGCCGACGTCCGCGAAAACCGCTTCCCACATGTCCGCGACGCCGACGCCGGCAAGCAGCAGCACCAGCAGCTTTACGCCGAGCGCGAACAGGATGTTCTCTTTCACAATCCGCATGGTTTTTCTGGAAAGCTGAATAGCGGATAGTACCTTTTTCGGCTGGTCGTCCATCAGCACGACGTCTGCGGCTTCGATCGCGGCGTCCGTACCCAGTCCGCCCATCGCGATGCCGACGTCGGCTCTTGTCAGTACCGGCGTGTCGTTCATGCCGTCGCCCACGAAGACAAGGGTCTTGTTTTTCTCCTTTTCTTCAAGCAGCTTCTCGACCTGTTCCACCTTCCCGGCGGGGAGCAGTCCGCTGTAGACCTCGTCCATGCCGAGCAGGTTCGCGTAGTAGACGCCCGCTTCCTTGACGTCGCCGGTCAGCATGACCGTTTTGCGGATGCCGTTCGCTTTCAGCGCGCGGATGGTTTCTGCCGAGTCCGGCTTTACCTCGTCGGCTATGACGATATACCCGAGATAAACGCCGTCGCGCGCGACGTGCACGGCGGTGCCGACGTTCTGCGGCTGCCGGAAGGCGATGCCGTATTTCCGCATCAGCTTTTCGTTGCCGGCAAGCACCGTCTTCCCGTCCACCTCGGCCAGAACGCCAAATCCGGCCGTTTCCTCGGCGTTCGCGACCCGCGTCGTATCGACGGGCTTTCCGTACGCGGCTTTGAGCGATTGGGAAATCGGATGATTCGAATAGCATTCCGCCAGCGCTGCAATCTCAAGAAGATCGGCGCTTTCGATGTTCTGCGCGTAAATTCCGCTGACCTTGAAAACGCCTTTGGTCAGGGTGCCGGTCTTGTCGAACACCACGATGTCCGCTTTGGACAACGCTTCGATGAAGTTGCCGCCCTTAATCAGAATACCGTTTCTGGAAGCTCCGCCGATGCCGCCGAAGAAGCTGAGCGGAATCGAAATCACCAGCGCGCAGGGACAGCTGGTAACCAGAAAAGCGAGCGCGCGGTAAACCCAGTCGTTCCAGTCGCCGTTCGCAACGAGCGGCGGAACCACTGCCAGCAGGAGGGCGGCGGACACAACGGCTGGGGTGTAATACTTTGCGAAGCGGGTGATGAAGTTTTCAGCCCTTGCCTTTTTCTCTTCGGATTTTTCCACCAGCTCGAGTATTTTGGCCACCGTCGATTCCTCGAACGGGCGGGTGACCTTGATATACAGCGGCCGGCTGATGTTGATGCAGCCGCTCAGAACCGCGTCGCCCTCGAGCGCGTCTTTCGGCACGGACTCGCCGGTCAGCGAGGAGGTGTCCAGCGTGGAGGCGCCTTTTTCAACGATGCCGTCCAGCGGCACTTTCTCGCCCGCTTTGACAAGAATCGTGTCGCCGACCTTTACTTCTTCGGGCGAAACTTCAATAATCTGCCCGTCCTTTTCTATGTTCGCGTAATCGGGGCGTATGTTCATCAGCGCTTTGATGGATTTCCTCGAACGGTCCAGCGCGATTTTTTCAAACAGTTCGCCGACCTGATAAAAGAGCATGACCGCGGCGCCTTCCGGGTATTCGCCGATGATAAACGCGCCGACGGACGCGATCGCCATCAGCAGGTTTTCGTTGAAAACCTGTCCGTAATAGATGTTCTTCGCCGCTTTCAGCAGAATGCTTCCGCCGACGGCAAGGTAGGATACCAGAAACAGGATAAGTTCTATTTCTTTTTCAAACCGAAAAATCATGGCCGCGGCGAAAAAAACCGCGGAGACGATGATTCTATACAGCAGTCGCTTTTGCTTTTTATTCATAAAAACTGTCAGTCAGCGTATAAAACGCAGTCAGGCTCGACTTTTTTGCAAGCCTTTTTTACCTCCTTGAGAATTCTCTGCAGGTCCTCGCCGTCGCAGTCAATGACAAGCTTTTCGCTGATGACGCTGATTTTCGCGTCCAAAACTCCGTCAATCTTTTTGATTTCCTCCTCCAGCTTGCGCGCGCAGGTGGGGCATACGTCTGTTAGTTTGTAGTTCTTGGTCATATCAATGATCCTTTCAATGCGATTCTATTTCAGAATGGAAATTTTTACTCGGATATATGCTCGATTCCGTTGTTGATAATGGTCCGCACATGGTCGTCGGCGAGCGAATACAGCAGCGTTTTGCCCACGCGGCGGTATTTAATCAGCTTGCTTTGCTTGAGCGAACGCAGCTGGTGCGATATGGCGGACTGCGAAACGCCGATCAGAGCCGATATGTCGCTGACGCACATCTCCGCTTCCAAAAGAACGCAGAGAATCTTGATGCGCGTCGAGTCGCCGAATATCTTGTACAGCTCGGCAAGGTCGTACATAATCTCTTCCGCGGGCATTTCGTTTTTAATCCGCTCGATCACCGCGCTGTCGGCGTGTATATAATCAGAAGAACTCTCTTCAAATTCGAGCATGGCAGGTATCCTTTCTTTCATAAATTAACATATGAGCAATTGTTCATATGTATTATATGACGAGCGGGTGCGTTTGTCAATACCCGTTATAAATAAATTTTCATTCGCTGCCACAACCGACCGCTCATCTCATAATATGAACTGAGCGCAATACACGACGCAATATGACAGCATATTATCAGGGCTTGTACCATATATTGGAAGGAGGAAAAATGAAAACACTCGATCAAGCCAAATGCGGGCAAACCGTAAAGGTTGTAAAGGTGAGCGGAGAGGGCGCGCTGAAGCGCCGCATTATGGATATGGGCATCACGAAGGGAACAACCATTTTTGTCCGCAAGGTGGCGCCGCTCGGCGACCCGATGGAGGTTCGCCTGCGCGGGTATGAGCTATCCATACGCAAAAAAGAAGCAAAAAACGTATTGATTGAATAGGCGGGAGGTTTTTGTCTTGCGCGTCAGAATCGCCCTCATCGGCAATCCGAACTGCGGAAAAACCACGATGTTCAACGACCTGACCGGCTCGAACCAGTATGTCGGGAACTGGCCGGGCGTGACGGTCGAGAAGAAGGAGGGGGTTCTGAAAAAGCGGAAAGACGTCGTACTCACCGACCTGCCGGGAATCTATTCGCTCTCGCCCTATACGCTGGAGGAGGTTGTTACCCGGGACTATCTCATAAACGAAAAGCCGGACGCGATCATCAACATCGTGGACGCGACCAACCTTGAGCGCAACCTGTACCTGACCACCCAGATTTTGGAACTGGGCATCCCGACCGTAATCGCTTTGAATATGATGGACATCGTTGAAAAAGCGGGAGATTTCATCGATACCGAAAAGCTGAGCGAAACCCTCGGCTGCCCTATAATAAAAACCGCGGCGCTAAAGGGCGTCGGCTCTTTTGAAGCGGCCGAGACCGCCGCTTCGCTGGCGGGGAAGAGACCGGCAAACCCTTTTGTCAAGTTCTCGTATCATACCGAAAAGGCATTGGCGGAAATTGAAAACCTTATAAAAAACCGTGTCCCGCCCGAAAAACTGCGCTGGTACGCCGTCAAGGTATTCGAGCGCGACGAAAACGTGTTAAAACAGCTTGCTTTACCGGAGGAGATAAAGAATAAAGCGGAAAGAATGATAAGGGCCGTAGAAAAAGAGTTGGACGACGACGCGGAGAGCATCATCACCGACGAGCGGTATAAGTTCATTGAAAAACTCGTCAAAAAATGCGTCCTGCGGAAGAAAAAAGGGCTGACCGCGACCGAGAAGATTGACCGTATCCTGACAAACCGGGTTTTGGCTTTGCCGATCTTCGCGCTGATCATCTTCGGCGTGTATTACGTTTCGGTTACCTGGGTCGGCGCTTTGGTTACCGAGTGGACGAGCAAAACGCTTTTTGCGGATTATATCGTCGGTAACGTAAAAATATGGCTTGAGAATCTAAAAACGGCGGATTGGCTGAACGGGTTTATCCTCCACGGAATCATCGGCGGGGTCGGCTCGGTGCTCGAGTTTGTGCCGCAGATGTTTATTCTGTTCTTCCTGCTCTGCCTTTTGGAGGACTGCGGATATATGGCAAGAGTCGCCTTTATCATGGATAAGGTGTTCCGCAGGTTCGGCTTGTCGGGCAAGTCGTTTATTCCGCTGCTGGTCTCTTCCGGCTGCGGCGTTCCGGGCGTGCTCTCCACCAAAACCATCGAAAACGAAAAAGACCGCCGCATGACGATTATGACGGCGACGTTTATCCCCTGCGGGGCAAAGCTGACCGTCATCGCGTTTTTCGGCGGGGCCATGTTCCCGGACGTTTGGTACATCGCGCCGCTTTTATACTTTCTCGGCATATTCGCGGTAGCGGTTTCGGGCGTTATTCTAAAGAAAACCAAATACTTCGCGTCCGACCCGCCGCCGTTTGTCATGGAACTGCCGCAGTACCATCTCCCGTCGTTCAAATCGGTGCTGATGCACGTTTGGGAGCGGGTAAAAGCCTTTATCGTCAAAGCGGGAACCGTCATTTTCCTCGCGTCCGGCGCGATATGGTTCTTATCCTCCTTCGGCTTCGCGGAAGGCGGGTTCGGGCTTACGGATGCCGAGCACAGCCTGCTCGCCGGCATCGGACGCATTTTCACGCCCTTGTTCGCGCCGCTCGGTTTCGGTTTCTGGCAGGCGGCGGTGGCGGTTTTCTCGGGGCTGTTGGCAAAGGAAAACATTGTCGCCACGCTCGGCGTCTTGACCGACAGCGGAAGCGGAGCCGTTTCGTCGCTCGTATTGTTTAACCGGGCGTCCGCAGCGTCTTTTCTGGTGTTCAACCTGTTGTGCATGCCCTGCGTCGCGGCGGTCGGCGCGATCAAACGGGAGATGGCGAGCGCGAAATGGACCTTGTTCGCCGTTTGCTATCAGACCGCGCTTGCGTACGCGTTCAGCCTGATTACCTATCAAGCGTTCGGATTGGCGACCGGGACGATTCAATACGGCTTCGGCTCGGGAGCCGCGATATTCGCCGCGGGCTTTATCATGCTGCTGCTGATACGCCCGAACCCCTACAATAAGAAAAACGGCTGAGAAATCAGCCGTTTTTTTATACTTTGTTTTGGTCTGCCGCGTTAAATTGGACGTAGCCGAAAGTTATTTGCGCGGCGGTTTTATCTGCGAAGCATCAGTTTCTTTGTTCTTGTAAATCCAGTGATATACCGCGAAGTAAATCGGAATAACCAGCGCGATACCGGCGATTCCGTCGAGGATGGAATGCTGCTTGATAAACACAATCGACATGCAGATCAGCAGGCTTAATACAAACGAAGCGAGTTTGACCCAGAATTTGCCTCTAAGCGCTTTGCACTTCGCGACCACGACGAACAATGCGGCCGCCACGCCGGCGTGCATCGAGGGCATTACAACTCTCGGCGGGCTGTCAATGCTGTACAGGTACTTGACAAGGTCTATGAGCAGATTGTCTCTGCCGAGCGCTTCAAAATCCGGGCGGATTCCGTCCGCCAGCCCGTTCGGGAGAACGGTGCAGATGAGAATGGATACGAACATGCAGCCCATAATCATTCCGTTCGCCCGCAGAAACTCCTGTTTTCCCTTGAACGCCGTGTATAGCAGTACGACCGCTATGTAGGCGTACCACAAAACGTAGGGAATCACGAACCACTCGCAGAAAGGAATGTGCTGGTCGATCGGGCTTGAGATTAAGTAAAAGTTCGGCATCCTGTCGGAATAGATCCGCAGCAGCTCATACCAGGTAAAATGCACGGGCCAGTATAAGAGCAATAGAATATGCTTGTTCCTTTTTATAAATTCAATAAATCTTATCATAGTCACCCGAAACAATAATGAAAATTGAACGTCTGAATTATAACACAATGTTTATAAAAAGTCAATTTGTTAAATGATTCATTCAATAATGAATTAATCAAAATAATTCACTGTTTAATGAATCATTTATTGACAAGCGGCAAATAATGAAGTATAATTGCAATAAGAGGTGAAAAAAGTGTTTTTTTCTTGCCGCAATTGCTATATCGCGATTATCGGCGATATAATCGAGTCGAAAAAGATAGCGGATAGGAACGAAGTTCAGATTAAACTAAGACAAAAGCTGCGCGATATCAATGAAAAATATAAAGATGACATCGCTTCGAAATTTATGATCACATTGGGCGACGAGTTCCAGGGGCTGTTAAAGCGCGGCAGGGATGCGATGAACATAATCTCGGAAATCGAGCTGGATATGTTTCCCGTAAAACTGCGGTTTGGCGTCGGGATTGGACGGATAGATACCGAGATCAATGCGGAGATTCCTTTGGGCGCGGACGGACCGGCGTATCATCAAGCGCGAAAAATGATTAATCTTTTAAAAGACAAAGAAAAACATTATAAAGAAAGCTACGCGAACATCATGATTGCTTCCGAAAGCGATCGCATTGATGTTTTGCTGAACGCAATATTATCTCTTAGCGCAACATTGAAAAACAAGTGGACGAAAAGGCAGATAGAGATTATAAACTGCTATATGAACTGCGGAAGCAACCAGTATAAGACGGCCGAAAAACTCTCGATTACGCAGTCCAGTGTTAACAAAGCGTTGGATAACGCCAGTTTTTATTCATATAAGAAAGCGCTTGATACAGTCAGTATGGTTTTAAGTGAGATAGAGGTAAATCAAAATGTTTAAAACCGTATTTGTTGTTTTCTCATTGGCTTATATCCTTAGTGAATTTTATTTTCGGAGCGAAAAACACGTCAAGAAGCAAAATCTTTTCCTCCATAGTTATGTGTACAGTTTGGTTGCGTTTATACTGATGATACCCGTCATCAACAAATGGTTCGTTGTCGCCTGGCTGTTTCTTTCAATAACGCACGGTATAATCGAATGGTTAACGTACAGAACGCAAAGCAGTACGACGCAACATTCGGAGCTCCCTTTTTTCGCCGCGCAGGTTTTACATATCGTTTTTATCATAATAGCTTCGATTTATGTTTCGTTTCACTGCGATACGCTTAATTTTCCAGAATGGATGGATTCGATTTTTAACGTCATCGGAATTGGAGAAGTGCAGTTTTTGACATGGGTTTTCATGATACTCTTGATTTGGAAACCTGTTAATATAACCATAAAAAAACTGCTTTCTCCGTATAAACCCGCAAACGAATCGAGCGCGGAGGATAAGAATACGGGCGGTTTTATCGGTTTGCTTGAGCGCGTCATAATTCTGATATTTCTTTCGATAGCGCAGTATCCGGCGATAGGCCTTGTGCTGACGGCAAAGTCGATCGCAAGGTATAATAAAATAGCAGAGGATAAAACGTTTGCGGAGTATTACCTGCTCGGCACACTGCTCAGTACGCTCTCGGTGATCGCTGCGTATTTAATCGTAAAATAATTCATTTGCATATGAATTATTATAAATGATTCATTGAAGAATGAATTAACATGACAGATACGTCGACGCTTGATAATACAGCGCAAAACCTCGTTCTAAGAACGGCTGACGTTCTAAGAACGAGGTTTTTTGGCACTCTCACCGGGAATCGAACCCGAAACTAGCCCTTAGGAGGGGCTTGTTATATCCATTTAACTATGAGAGCATATTTTACTTTTTTACAACAAATCCTATCAGCAGGAAAAGACATCTGAACAGCTTGATTATTTTACTATTTATAAAATCCTTTGTCAAGTCTTTTCGCTCTATTTCGAATATAATAATAACGTAAGAGAACGAGCGCATTGCGCTGGTTCGGACCGCGCGGAAGGATACTTTTTTAGGAAAAATGCATGGAAAAACGCGTCTTCTCGTTTGATTTTTCTTGCTATTTTCCCGCGGGAATTTATGCGAAGCCCTTGAAAAATGAATTGTTGTATGGTAGAATGTTCCGAAAGTTTATAAAGTTACAGAGGATTTGGTGATATGGTTTTCAGCGAGGTTAAGAAGGTTGTGAAATTCGGCGGCACGTCGCTCGCAAATGCGGCTCAGTTTGTCAAGTGCGCCGAAATAATCAAAAGCGAAAAGTCGCGCAAGTACGTAGTACCCTCGGCTCCGGGAAAACGTTTTCCCGAGGACACCAAAATCACAGACATGCTGATAAAATGTTACGAGCTCTCTGCGAAAAAGGAAGATTTTTCGGGATTGTTCAATGATATAAAGGATAGATACAACTCTATTATTCGCGAATTGTCGCTGAATATAAATCTGGACGACGAATACAAAATCATAGAGGAAGCAATCCAAAAAGGCGCAACGCTTGACTATGTCGCAAGCAGGGGTGAATATTTAAACGGTCTTATCCTTTCCGCATATATCGGTTTTCCGTTTATCGACGCAAAAGACGTCGTATTTTTCAACGAGAAAGGACAGTTTGACGCGCAAAAGACAAACGATGTCATGAGCGAAAGGCTCAAACACTGCGAAAACGCCGTTATTCCGGGTTTTTACGGCAGTCTGCCCGACGGCAGCATAAAGACCTTTTCAAGAGGCGGCTCGGATATCACCGGCGCGATCGTGGCAAGAGCCGTGATGGCGGACATCTATGAAAACTGGACCGACGTTTCGGGCTTTTTGATGTGCGACCCGAGAATCGTAAAAAACCCGCGCCCCATCAAGGTAATTACGTACAGAGAGCTTCGCGAGCTTTCCTATATGGGCGCCGGCGTTCTGCACGAGGACAGCATTTTCCCGGTAAAGCTTGCGGGCATTCCGATTAACATTCGGAATACGAATAAGCCGTCCGACCCGGGCACCATGATCGTACCTGCCGCTGAGGATTACGACACCCACGATATCGTAACCGGCATCGCGGGCAAAAAAGGGTTCGCCGTCATCCGCATCGAGAAAGACATGATGAACCAGGAGAAAGGCTTCGGCGCGCGCGTGCTCAAGGTGTTTGCGGATATGGATATGTCCTTTGAGCATCTCCCTTCCGGCATCGACACCATGTGCGTCGTTATCGCGCACAGCGAGATTAAGGGCAAAGAAAAGGAAATCCTGGACAACATCACAAAGGCGGTCAACCCCGACAACATCGAGATCGAGACCAATCTCGGCCTGATTGCCGTCGTCGGCAGAGGAATGATCCGAACGCCCGGTACGGCATACAGAATTTTCAAAGCAGTCGCTTCTGAAAACATAAACGTCCGCATGATTGACCAGGGCAGCAGCGAGCTGAACATCATCATCGGCGTCGACGAAAAGGATTTTGACAGAGCGATTGAGCTGATTTATCTGGAGTTCTGCAACTAACCGCAAACAATAAGCATGCCGCCGTAGGGCGGCGGTCTTCAGAGTCTGTATTCTGTCCCGTTCTTCCGGGCAAGGCGCGCAGACTCTGATTTTGTATAAAAAAAAGATAAATCCTTTTTAAAAAAGAATTTATCTTTTTTAATGGGTTCGCGTTTGAAACAGCGACGCGGTTTGGTTACTTTTTATTTTTTCTTTGCATTCTCACCTCCGGGACCGTCGCGGCGTTCGCGGTTGTCGGGAACATTCCGCATGCCGGTGCTGGTCCATTGATTGTTGCCTTCGTCTTTCCTGTTCTTTTTCGGGTCCTGCTTTGCTTCCATCTTCAGTTGCTGTTTTTTATCCAAAACAACCATCCTTTCGTTACATATTTTTTCCAGTCCGCATGATTTGATACATGGAAAGGGAAAAAAATGAAAATTTCATATAAAACCATAAAAGCGCCCGCTTCCGGGTCTCTGATTGAGCGGAAGAGCGAGTTTATCGGCTACGTCGCTCCCGTCAGAACCGAGGAGCAGGCAATTCAGTTTGTCAATGAAATCCGTAAAAAACATTCGGACGCGCGGCACAACGTGTACGCGTACATCCTGCGCGAGAACAACACCGTCCGTTTTTCCGACGACGGAGAACCGCACGGCACCGCGGGCATGCCGGTGCTGGACGTTCTGCGCAAGGAGGAGCTGACCGACATCGCCGCGGTGGTGACGCGCTACTTCGGCGGGATTCTGCTCGGCACGGGCGGGCTGGTCCGCGCCTACACCGCCGCGGTAAAAGCCGCGCTGGACAACGCTGAGATTGTAGTTTTCGACCGCTTTGCGGTCTTTTCGGCGATGGTGTCCTATTCCGATTACCCGAAAGTGGATTATTTCCTGCAAAGCCGGACGGTGATAAAGGACAATATTGATTACGGCAACGACGTGCGCATGCTTTTAGCGGTTCCCGACGAACAGTTCGAAGGCGTCGCAAAGAGCATTGCCGACATCACCAACGGCCGCGCCGTTATAGAGCGCGTCGGCGAACGATATGACTATATAGAACAGTAATACTCACCCTTGATGACAACAAATAACCGTTTTCGGCATATTCTGTCTATATAAACGGTTGTTTGGAGGATTTCAGGGTGAGTAAATTTGTTTCTGTAGAAGGCATTGTAACGAGCATAGAGCCGATTCAGACCGGCAGAAACCGTCAGAATAACTGCTGCGTCCTGATGATATCCGTCCGGAACGAAAACAGAGGGGTTACCAACTTTATAGTGGATAACGATACATACTTTATCGACAACGTCACCGTGGCAAAAGGGGACAGGATAACGGCGTTCTACGATTCGTCGCTCATGGTTCCGCTGATTTACCCGCCCCAGTACCGCGCCGTGGTGGTCGCGAAACAGGCAAGGAACAGGAGCGTTAAAGTGGACAGCTTCGACCGGAATCTGGTCAGCAGCGACGGCAGCCTGAAGCTGAACATCGCGCCCTCCACGAAGATAAGGATGCGCAACAATCAGTATTATCTGTGCGACATTGTCGGGAAAAACGTTGCGGTCGTGTATTCCGCGACGACCAGAAGCTATCCCGCCATCACGACGCCTTCGGAAATCATTGTGCTTTGCGCGTAGGCTGCTTATATAAGTCGAGCTTTTCTTGAAAGCGTTTTGCGATCAGCTTATACAGCAAATACCCCGCCGCCGCGCCCAAAGCGTTCAGCAGAACATCATCGATATTCGTGTCTCTCGGCAGGAACAGCTGGCAGAACTCAATGAAAACAGAGCAGGCGGTTCCGAGCAGAAGCACTTTTTTGAACGAAAAGCCATTCCACAGCAGAGCGGGGAAGAACCCGAACGGCATAAACATAATAATATTTCCCAACAAAACGGTTAAGCCATAAGGGTTGCGTTCTTCAAAGACGGTTATGTATGTATCCCGAAACACTTTAAATGGTATGAAATTGTTTGTATGAAATCCGTTTGAAACAGTAATAGATGACTGCGGCAGAATGGTCAAGGAGGCAAGCCCGATCATAAAAACAACAAAGAAAAGCAGCGCGCCCTCATGCCGGTAATTGACTGCGATCTTCCGCTTTCTGATAATAAGGTAACGCGCTAAGACATAAAAAGGGATTGCCGCCGCCATAAAGGGCAGCATCTTTTTTACAAAATAAAGAATCACTGAATTTGCCCCTTCCCGAAGTGTTATACAAAATTACTCCGCTGTTTTGGCGGAGTAATCGCTTTTTTACTTGTAAATGACAAACTCGATTTCGTTCACATTGGCTAAATTGTCGATTCGAACCGTCTCTTTGACAGTCCCCGAAACCTTATAGCGCTCAGCGTTGTCCGCGAAATAGTAGGCGTCCAGTCCGCAGGTAATACCGGCGTTGTCGGCGGTAATGGTAAGGTTGAACTTCAGCTCGGTGATATAATACCATTTCTTGTTGTTGTACTTGAAATGAACGATAATGTCGTCCTTTAATTTCTTAAAACACTCCGCGCCGGTCAGATCGTAAAGCTCGTCCTTGTCGAGCCTGAAATCGATCGTGTACGCGCCTTCCTCGCCGCCCTTAACGGCGAACGTTTTGACAGTGAGCAGCTTTGCGGAGCCACTGCTGTCGGAAAGAACTTTATTGACCGGAAGCTCGTCTTCCTCCGTCTTAATGGACACCGCGCTGTTGTTGTAATACGCCGAAGCGGTCGGCGGTATGTATTCCTTCCCGTCGACCGTAACATATATCTGACCGGTTATTCGGTCGCCGCCGTATATCCTGACATGAATGAATGAAAAAACGCCGTATAAATACAATATAAGAATCAGCAGGGCGGAGCCTACCGTAAACAATATGAACTTGCCGAGTCTATTTGTCTTTTGCTTCGGGGAAATCGTTACCGTTTCCGGTTGTTTATCCATTTTTTCAGGTTATCCTTTCCTCAATTGGCATTAAAACAGCATTTAATGTTACATTTTTTGATATTTTTCGCAAAGAAACAATATATTTTAGCTTAAACATTATATTATAACGCCAATTGAAAGTCAATAAACGATCTATGAATACTCATTGAATAAAGACCGCGGCAGCGAAACGCTGTTGCGGTCTTTTTTTAACGGAACTCGGCGAGCTTGGTAACGGCGACGTAGATGTTCGAGATCGCGTACCATGTCGCGAAATCGACGATTCCGGTCACCGGCAGGTTGAAAATGCGCTGAAACGTTTCCACAGCCTGTCGGGTGCTTTCGCCGTACATACCGTCGACCGGCATTTTTTTAATCGCCGGATAGTTGTTCGCGATGGTGTTTAACTGTTCCTGAATGGTTCTTACCGGCTGGCCGGTCGAGCCCATTTGCAGCGTGGTGCCCGGATAGGAAAGGGGGACGCCCTCCACTTTTTGCGCCTGCATGAGGAAGATATCCTGACCGAAATAGTGTCTTAGAATTTCTACCGAGTTAAAACCCTGTTCGGCGAGGTTCTTCGAGCCCCACTGCGACAGCCAGTTCGGACAGGACGACCGCACGCCGTCGCAGTACTGCGTCAGCAGCGGCTGACGGATGTCCGGCTTTGTGATAAAGGTCGTAAACAGGTCGTCCACGACCACGGAAATTTCGCTGTATATGTTGCGCTGATACACGAAAGCCTGGTCGTAGGCGGTGGAGCTGGTTATCGTGAAATCAAAGCCTTTTCCTCTGTACCATTCGGTATAAACGCGGTTGAGCGTAAAGGAAAGAATGGCGAGCACATTGGCCCGGATTGCCGAAACCGGCCAGGTCGCGTATATTTCGCAGCTTGCGACGTTTTTTATGTAGTCCTTAAAAGGGATATACAGATTGCGGGCGGTGGTGTCGGTCGGCACGCCCTCGTGCACCACGATAAATTCGGGAACGACCGGGTCGGGGAGCACGACGAAGCCGAGCGATTCGGGAAGCGGTTTGACCGGTTCTTCCGGGATTTTCGGCGGGAACACGCCGTACAGCGTATGCGGCTCAATATAGATGTTCTGCGCTTCGGGGAACTGATTGACCGCCGGTCTCAACTTGACCTGCTGAATTGCGGTGTTGTTGGGAAGAATCTGTGCGTTTTCGACTCTGACCGGATGATAGCCCTCGACGTTCACGAAAATATTGTATAAAGAATAGGGCATCGGCTCGCCGGGGCTTAGCGAGTATTCGATCGGCGGAGCGGGCAGATCAATGACCGGCGTTTTGCCAGAGGAATCGGTAACCAGCTCTTCAACAACCACCGGATCGCCGTTTTCGTCTGCCGTCGTGATTTGGACGGTAGCGTTTTCGATCGGTTTTCCAATATCGATGTCATATACGCCGGTTACGAGACGGCCCGTATCTATAAACTGGTTATTGATTCTGTTCAACGGACATTTCTCCTTTTTATTCGCTTAATATAATACCATTATATGACCGAAAAACCGCTCGAGTGCTCGCCGCAAAATATCCGGCGCATGCATATTCGGGAATCTGCCCGCATAACTTCTTTTTATAAAGAAACCGGAATATATTATACCAAAAACGTATTCTTAAGGAGGCTGCGGATGGATAGAAATGATTTTACGGAAAGCCTGTTTCGGAAAGTGATCGCGGAAATTCGAGATGACATAAAGAAAATGGAAAGCAAACGCAACGGAAGCATCGCCGAGCGGTTAAGCGAAAAAGTAGATGTTCTTGAAAAAATCATGGCCGTTTCGGTTATGAAGAGCAAGGGCGGGGAAACGGACATACCGATCATGGCGGAGAATAACAGCCGGGAGGTCCAGGAAGAAGCCAACGCGGAAATACCGGAACGCATCATCACGGATGTTGAGCTTGCCGAGTACAACGGAAGAAACGGAAAGCCCGCTTACGTCGCGATCGACGGGATTGTGTATGACGTCACGAACAACGATTTATGGTCGCAGGGACTACATTTCGGAAACCAGTCGGGCAGAGACCTTACGGTGGAATACGGCGCCTGTCACGTGGGACGTCCCAGACTGAACAAGCTGCCGATTGTGGGAAAGCTGGTTATCACCAAAACAGACAAAAAATAAAAACCGCTTTTTGAGCGGTTTTTTATTTTGGATTGCTTTATGCTTCCCGCATCAGGTTGAAGGTTTGGAACAGGTTCAGCCTGCCGTAGCCCCACTGATAGTTCGGATAGGTCAGGTTGGGGTCTCTCGTGCATCCCCGGATGATATAAGCGCGCGCCTGATAGGTGTTCATGGAAGTGTTGTTCTTCTGGATAATGCCCCACTGCAGCAAAAGCGCGCAGGCGCCGGTCGCGATGGCGGCCGCCACGCTGGTTCCGCTCATGCTGCCGTATCCGGAGGGCAGGACACCGCCGACTTCGGCGCCGGGCGCGACAAAATCCGGCGAGACCATCGGCAGTCGGGTCGGTCCCCAGGAGGTTTGGTTGTACAGGGTGTTCGTGCTCTGATTATACGCGCCGACGGCGATGACGCCCAGCGCCGTTGCCGGAACGACGACGGTATAGTACGGTATCGGCGATAGAAACTCGACGTTCGGGGACACCAGTCCGGTGAGCGGCAGATAGGCGTGGAACGTGCCGTTTAGAATGATGTCTCCGTACACCTGTATGGTCCATATACCCGGCGTCGCGTTGATGATCCGGACAATGATCAGTTCGCTGCCCGCGTTTTCGGTGGGGAAGAAGTAGTTTACGACAACTCTTGAGTTTTCAAGGATCAGCTTTGCGTCGAACCGGGCGCCCGCCCGCGCGGGAACCCGACTCACGGATTCACCGGTCGGGGAGCGCACCCCCACGGACATTTTATCGGACGCGCCGCACCAGATCGAAACCATGAAACCGCCCGCGTCTTCGCCGACGCGGATATTAATCGGCGTGAATTCGTCTACGCCGCTCACCGTGCCCTGCGTGTGGTGCTTTGCTTCGCTTTCGTTTCCGGCGGCGCAGCACAGGCAGACGCCCGTAATCCGCGAGATGTTGCTTAAATATTCTTCAAAAAGCGACCCGCCCTCGTGACCGCCCATATTCGTTCCCAGACCGAGACAGATCGCGACCGGGCGGTTCAGCTGCTGCGCTTTCTTAATGATATACTGTATTCCGATCATGATATAGTGCGAGCTGTAAACGTTTTCCTGCTCGGGTAATATTTGAAACAGTTCTTTTAAAAAGCCTTTCATCGGCGCCAGCTTGACGACGATCAGGTCCGCTTCCGGCGCTGCGCCGATGTATCTCGCGTCCTCTTCCAAATTTCCCGCCGCCACCGAAGCTAAGAACGTGCCGTGCCCGACGGTGTCCACCGAAGGGACAATGTCATAGGGGTTATCCGCTCTGAGTGCTTGGTTGATTTGATCGTTCGAGTATTCTGTGCCGAAAAACACGCCCGGCTGCGGAAAGCTGCTTGGAATGGTCTGGTCGAGCAGATACATGATTTTGCTGTTTCCGTCGCTGTTGATAAATGCCTTTTTTGTGTAGTCAATTCCCGTGTCTATAATGCCGACCAAAACACCTCTTCCCTTTAAATCCAGAAAAGGCTGATTCTGCACCTGAATAATGCCCGCGGATTCCAGAGAAACCCGGTCAAGCAGCCCGCACGCCAAAGGCAGAGCGGTGGTAATTCCGCTCCCGATATCCTCTCTGAACCGTTCGAAATAACTTTGATTCGCGGCGCCAAACAAATACTGCTCGTCAATGTTATACGCGGCGAGTATTTCGGGGCGGTTTTGCAGAAAATTGGTAAAAAACTCGCTTCGTTTGAAAACAAACGTAAAGATATCGGGGCTGTTTAAAACCTCGTCGTTGGTAATGCGTCTGTCCATATCTAACCACCTTTATGCTTCCCGCATGACATTGAAGGTCTGAATCAGATTCAGTTTTCCGTAACCCCACTGCGTGTTGGGATAAACGATGTTCGAGTCTCTGGAGCACCCGCGGATGATAAACGCTTTGATCTGGTAAGTGCTCAGGGACGGGTCGTTGCCCTCCACGATGCCCCACTGAAGCATCAGCGCGCCGGCGCCGGCCGCGATGGCGGCCGCCACGCTGGTTCCGCTCATCGTGCCGTAGCCTGTCGGATAAACGCCGATGACGTCGACGCCGGGCGCGACGAAGTCCGGCGAAATCACGGGCAGTCTTGTCGGGCCCCACGAGGTCCTGGAATACAGGCTGTTCGTTTCGGCGTCATACGCGCCCACGGTCAGCCCGCCGAGCGCGGTCGCCGGCACGACGATCGTATAATAGGGCGTAGGCGCCAAAAACTCGACGTTCGGCGCGACAAAACCGGTTATCGGCAGCCAGGCGTGATAGGTGCCGTCCAGTATGATGCTGCCGTAAACGATAATCGTCCAGATGCCGGGCGTCGCGTTGATGATTTTTACAATGGTGGACTGACTTCCGGTGACTTCGACCGGGAAGTAGTATTCCACGATGACGGACGAGCGTTCCAGAATCAGCCGCGCCTGATGCACGGTTCCGCTTTTGGCCGGCACCCGGCCGACAAGCTCGCCCGTCGGCGACCGGATCGCGACCTCCAGCCTGTCGGAAGCGGTGTTCCATATGCTGACAAGCACGTTTCCGGCGTTCTCGCCGACACGGATCTCAATATTGGAGGTGGCGCCGGTTTCCGGTATCACTCCCTGCGTATGGTGTCTTGCTTCGCTTTCGTTGCCCGCGGCCATGCTCAGACACACGCCGCTTTGAATCGAAACGGAGGTCAGGTACTCCTCGAACAAAGTAAACCCATCGTGCCCGCCGATGTTCGTGCCGAGCGCAAGGCAGATCGACACCGGACGGTTCAGCTGCTGCGCTTTTTGCAGAATATATTCGATGCCGATCATAATCGCGGTGGATTCGTACGCGTTTTCCTGATAGGGCGGTATCAGGAACTGCTCTCTCCAGTAGTTTCTCGCCGATCTCAGCTTTACGACAATCAGCTCCGAGTCGGGCGCGGCGCCGATAACCTGCGGATTGTCCGGGTCCTCGCGCCCGCAGGCGACGGAAGCCAAAAAGGTTCCGTGCCCGACCGTATCGCGGGAAGGCACAATGTCGTACGGGTTTGGAGAGTTCAGCGCGATGTCGATCTGCTCTTTGGTGTATTCGGTTCCGAAAAAAAAGCCCGACGGCGGGTTGCCGATAATTGTCTGGTCGTACAGATATTGAATTTTTGACGAGCCGTCCTCGTACCGGAAAGCGCGGTTCGTGTAATCAATGCCGGTATCCACAATGCCGATCAGCACGCCTCTGCCTTTCAGGTCCAGAAAGGGCTGCTGCTGTACCTGAATGATGCCCGCGGCGTCTAAATTGGCGCGGCCGAGCAGTCCGAGCACGAGCGGTTTCCCGCTGACGATGCCGGTACCCAGTTCTCTGACCAGCGTGGTTATGAAGTAGCTCGGCGCGTATCCGATGATATACCGGCCGCCGATTACCTGCGTCAGTTTGATTTCCGGTTTGCTTTCTATGTATGCTCGATAATATTCGGTGTTTCGTACAATAAAATCTACGGTGTCCGGATTGTTGATAAAATCGATTAATTCGCCGTCCATACGATCACCTGCTCATTCCTCCCTTAATACTCGCAAGGATTCAAACAAATTCAGCCTGCCGTACCCCCACTGCACATTCGGGTAGCTTAAGTTGGGGTCTCTGGAGCATCCCCGAATCAGCAGCGCCTTCACCTGAAACGTGCTCATGGAAGGGTCGTTTTCTTCGATAATGCCCCATTGCAGCGCAAGCGCGGCGGCGCCCGCGGTAATGGCGGCAGCAACGCTGGTTCCGGTCATGGCGCCGCCCCCGGTGGGGAAAGTGCCCAAAACATTCACGCCCGGCGCGGTCAGGTCGGGCGATATCTGCGGCAGCCGAGTGGGCCCCCACGACGAGTTTACATAAAGCTGGTTGTTGGCGCTGTCGTACGCGCCGACCGTAATCACGCTGATCGCGGTTCCGGGAACCACAATCGTCGTGGTGGGTACCGGCGTGACAAATTCGACGTTCGGCGAAACAAAGCCCGTAATCGGCAGCCAGGAGTGAAAGGTGCCGTCGATAATAAAGTCGCCGTGCACGTTGATGGTCCAGGTCCCGGGCGTCGCGTCGAATATTTTAATAACCGTTAACTGCCCGCCGCTGCCTTCGATGGGGAAGTAGTATTCGACGCTGACCCGCGAGCGCTCAAGAATCAGTTTCGCCTGATAAAGACTGTTGGATTTCGCAGGCACTCTTTCGATCAGTTCCCCGGTCGGCGACCGAATGGATACGGACATTCGGTCGGACGGGTTGTTCCATACAGTCATATAGACATTTCCGGCGTTCTCGCCAACTCTTAATTCGACCGGAAAAACATCGCCGGTCCGCTTGACAATGCCCTGCGTATGATGGCGCGCCTGGCTTTCGTTGCCGGCGGCGGTGACCAAACAAACGCCCCGGATGCTGGCGACATTGTTCAAATAGTTCTCATAGGTCGAAAAACCGTCGTGACCGCCCTGATTTGTGCCGGTGCCGAGACAGATGGATACCGGGCGGTTCAGCTGCTGCGCTTTGAGCAGTATGTATTCAATGCCGAGCATAATCGAACTGGTTTCGTAGGCGTTCGGCTGGTCGGGCGGAATCAGAAAGCGTTCTCGGATGTAGCTGCGCGCCGGCCTTAATTTGACGATGATCAGCTGCGCGTCCGGCGCCGCGCCGATCAGGTCGCCTCTCTCCCTGCCGGCGGCGACGGAAGCTAAAAAGGTTCCGTGCCCGACCGTATCTCGGGAAGGAACGATGTCGAACGGATTGTCGCTTCTCAGCGCGGCGTCGATCTGCTCCTTCGTATATTCGGTGCCGAGCATAAAGCCGTCGGGCGGGGTATCGGACCGTATCGTCTGATCGTATATGTAAAGTATTTTACTGGTTCCGTCCTCGTAGATAAAAGACTCGTTCGTATAATCAATGCCGGTGTCGACAATTCCGATGAGCACGCCGTTGCCGGTCAGCGAAATAAAGGGCTGTTCCTGCACCTGCAAAATGCCCGCCGATTCGAGGTCCTGTTTGCCGAGCAGCCCCACGACGAGCGGTCTTGTGCCCACCGCTGCCACGCCGATCTCGTCAAAAATTTCCTCGACCCGGTCCCGGCTCACATAGCCGATGATAAACCGGTTTGAGGGAACGTAAACCGGCACGATATAGGGTCTTTCCCGCAAAAAATTCTCTGATGCCTGATTGACGCGGAAAACCAAAGCGACGGTGTTGTCGTCTGCGATGAAATCATAGACGTTGTCATACCCGTCAATGTGCGGGGGAGTCTGATTCAATAAAATCACCTATCTTCTCTGGCTGTATTCAACAATCAATGCCATGCTGTCGCTCAGGCAAAGCCTTCCGTAACCCCATACCGGGTTCGGATAGGTCTGAAACGAATCGCGCGTCGCGCCTTTTTGCAGAAACGCCTTTACGCGTTGCCCGTACAGGAAGGGGTCATTGCCGCGTACGATGCCCCATTCCATGATCAGCGCGGCGGAACCGGTGACAAAGGGGGCAGCCATGCTGGTTCCGGAGTATGTGTCGTATCCGCCGCCCGCGCGCGTGGTTAGAATGTTGACCGCCGGGGCGACCAAATCCGGTTTGACATAAACGATGCTGCGCGTGTATCCTCTGCCGGAAAAATCCGCGTTGCTGCCGATAATGGCGTTGTAGCCGCCGACGGAGATGACGTTGAGCGCGGTTGAGGGCAGCGTCAGCGTAATTTCGGGCGTTGGCAGCAGAAACGCTGTCGATCTGCTGACGTCCTCGATTGTGGGCAGCCAGATGTCGAACCTGCCGTCCACGACGTCCACGCCGTTTACCGTAAGCGTCCAGACGCCGGGCGGAATGGTTCCGGATGTGGAACGGAAAACGATGTACAGTTCCTGCTCGAAACTGTAATGCGTCGGCTGGCCGTATATAATGGTGACGATAACGTTGTCAAGCGTTCGGATGGTGGTTTTTTGCTCCGGCCGCAGCTCTCCGGTGTTTTTTCCGCCGGGACTGCGCAGGTTGAAGGTGAACGTATCGACGAAGTTTTTCCACAAAGTCATATAGAACCTGTTCATTCCGCCGGCAGTGACGAAATCCACGTTCACGGATTCGCCCTGCGCGATTTTGGTCCCGAAGTGATGGCCGGAGGAACCCTCGTTCCCGGTCGCGACACAGATTGCGTTTTTCCAGACCTGCGTGACCGAATCGATATAGGTTTCAAAAAGCGAGTCGCCCGCGTGGGAACCGTCGTTGGTTCCGTAGCTTAGGTTGATGGCGACCGGCATATTCAGCATGGTGGCTTTGTCTATGATATATTTTATGCCGCGCATGATTTCGGTGGTGCGGGCGAAAGAGATGCTGCCGCGCGCGCCCAGTTTGACCGCGATAATATGCGCCTGCGGCGCGACGCCTTTTTCACGGCCGTTGCTGGACCTGCCGTTGCCGGCTGCGATGCCGGTGACGGCGGTGCCGTGTCCAGCGGTATCCCTGCTCGGCACGATGGCGTACGGGTCCATAGAATTGATCGCCGCGTTGATCTGCTCGTTGGTGTATTCGGTTCCGCCTTTAAAACCGGCCGGCGGGTTTCCCGGAATGGTCTGGTCCCATAAAAAAAGGATTCGGCTGGTGTTGTCATCGTTTATAAAATCCAGATGCGTATAATCGATGCCCGAATCGATAATGCCGACGATGACGCCTTTGCCGGTAAGATTAAAGCCGGATTCCCGCTGGACGGTGGTGATGCACGCTTTGTTCAGGCTTTCCTGCAAAAGGTATGTAAGGATTTTTGGAAGCTCGATGTATTCGACCTCGTTGAAGGAATAAAGCTGCACCAAACGGCTGACATGAATGGTAAGAATCGCGTATTCGGGGCTTAAAATTTCGACCTGCGCGTCAAGCTCGCGGCCGACGCTTTCGATGTCGCCGTGGTATTTTACGATGACTTCGATTCGCCCTTCGCTTGAGACGAGGGTCGGGTCGATTTCGTTTACCTCTTCAACGGTCAGCGGTACTCTAAAAGGCATAAGGCTACCTCGATCAATCTTTTAGTATATGCTTTTTATCAGATTGATGCTGAAACAGGCCGGCTCCCAGTTCTCTTCCGCCCAGACTACGCCGCACAGCATGTTGTCGACAATCTGCTGCGGATACATCCAGAACGAAAAGCCGTTCACAAGCCAGATATACACATACGTTTTAATATAAGCGCTTAATATTTCCTTGGTCGGCTTCAACGCGCCTCTGCAGTACGGCGGCACAATTTCGGGCGGCACCGACGTCGGCGTTTCGCTTCGATTTAAATTGTTATTTGTCAAAACGAATCAACCTCTCTTAATTTATAAGCAAAAATACAACGGTTCTATACTTCATTATATGAGAAAAGCGCGAAACAGTTTTAAAAACCGATTTAAAATAATAAAAAAAGCCGTTTTTTTACAAACGGCATTAAAAAGAAATACATATTTTCGTAATTTTATGTACATAATAGACACGCAGTCTATGACATAATAACAATTCCACGGATAAAGGGAGTAATGTTTTCATGAAGCATATAGGCGCAATTCTGCTCAAGTATGTCATGGTGGCGATTATACTTGAGATCGTGCTGGGCTGGCTGACGCTAAACAGTTTTACCGATATACTGGTGATTTCGGCGGCTGTAACCGTAGTATCCTATTTAATCGGCGATTTGCTGGTGCTGGCAAAATCAAACAACGCGGTTTCGACGTTTTTCAACGGCGCGGTGACGCTGGTAATCCTTTTGCTGTTCAATTATGCGAGCGGGTATGCGTATATTTCTTTCGCGACCGCGCTTTTGGCTACTGTTGTGCTGGAAGTCGCCGACGCGTTCTTCCACAGGTTCGTCGAAAAGAACATTTTGTCGGAGTCCGAGTCGTAATTTTCCCCCGCAGCGCGTAAAAAACGGGCTGATAAATGAGGCAAGCCTCGTTTATTCAGCCCGTTATGTTTTTAGCCGTACATTTTTCCTTCGATTTTGTTGACGACGCTTACGGGAAGGAATTTCGCAAGCGTTACCAGCGTTTTATACTGGAACCCGACCGTGTACAAAGGCTTCGGATGTTTTTTTGTCGCGGCTTTGTAAATGCAGCGCGCGACAGCCGACGGCGCCATGCCGTTCTGCTCGTCTTTTTCCATTCGAAAAACCGCGCGTTCCTCGCGTTCCCGATAGGCTTCGTCGGTGGTCGGGTTCTTTTTGCGCGCGCCGGTGAATCCGGTCTTGATGTCCCCCGGCATGACCGCGGCGACCGAAATGCCGAAAGGTCTGACCTCGTTGGCGAGCGTGAGGGTAAACGCGTTCACCGCGCTTTTCGCGCAGGAGTAAAACGACTGGTAGGGAACCGGAAGCACCGCGGCAACCGAGCTTACGTTGATGATTTTGCCCTGTTTCGCGGCGCGCATATAGGGAAGCGCGTATTTTACGCACAAAAACATGCCGAAGAAGTTGACGTCGAACTGCCTTTTGGCGTCCTCCAAAAGCGTCGTCTCGGCGGCGCCGGAGATGCCAAAGCCCGCGTTGTTGATTAAAATATCAATTTTTCCTTCGGCGCGGATAATCTGCTCGATTGCATTTTGAACGGAGGGTTCCGAGGACACGTCGGTCGGTATATGGAAAAGCCGGCTGCCCGGCGGACAGCTGCGGCTCAGGGAGTACACTTTATATCCTTTGTCCGCGAACAGCGAGCCGGTGCACAAACCGATGCCGCTGCTCGCGCCGGTGATAACCACAATCTGGCTCAAATTACACGACCACCTTTATAAAAAGCGGGTTTTCGTTCCGATTTATACGTTTGCGGCGCATGAAGCGCTCAGCATGTTGTTTTTCTCGAAAACGCCGGCAATGATTTCGGCGGCTTCGTCCAAAACCGCATAGGTATGCGTTGCCATGCAGCTTACCCGGAGCATGCAGTCGGTCGCCGGCGTCGCAGGCGGCAGAACGGGATTGACGTAAACGCCCGCGTCGTAAATCTGACGCTCGACAGACAGGGTAGTGATGACGTCTCTGGTATAAAGCGGGATAATCGGCGTGGACGCTCTATGTATGGGCACATGGCGTTTTTCAAGCTCGTCGCGGAGATGGTTCGAAACATCTGCGAGCCGATCGACCATCTCGGGATGTTTGCGCAGGATACGCAAAGCGGTCAGCGCGGTCGCGCAGTTTGCCGGCGTAATGGAAGCGGAGAAAATGAACGGACGCGAGTTGTGCTTTACATAATCAATCACATAGCTGTCCGCGGCCATGTAGCCGCCGAGGCTGGCGAGCGATTTCGAGAAGGTTCCCATGTAAATATCGACTTCTTTTTCAAGTCCGAAATAGCTTGCGGTGCCTCTGCCGCCCTTTCCGATGACGCCGAGCGCGTGCGCGTCGTCCACCATCACGCGCGCGCCGTACTTTTTCGCCAGCGCGACGATTTCCGGCAGTTTCGCGATATCGCCTCTCATGCTGAATACGCCGTCGGTGACGATCAGCTTCCCGCACTTTTCCGGAATGGTCTGCAGTATGCGCTCGAGGTCCTGCATATCGCTGTGGTTATATAAAAGCCGTTTTCCGTAGCTTAATTTGCAGCCGTCATAAATGCTCGCGTGGTTTTCCTTGTCGCAAATGACGTAATCGCCGATTCCGACGATGGCGCTGATAATGCCTAAGTTGGTCTGGAATCCCGTCGAGAAGGTGATGACTGCTTCTTTTTCGAGGAAGGAAGCGAGTTCTTCCTCCAGCTCAAGGTGCAGCTTTAACGTGCCGTTTAAAAAACGCGAACCCGAACAGCCCGATCCGTACTGCTCAAAAGCCTTGATGCCCGCTTCCACGACCTCGGGGTGCGAAGTGAGCCCGAGATAGTTGTTCGAACCGAGCATAATCCGGCGTTTGCCTTCCATCGTGACGGTGATGTCCTGACGGCTCTCGAGCGCGTGAAAATACGGATAGATTCCTTTTTCGCGGAAATCCCTTGCCAGCGTATAGTTTTTGCACTTTTCGAATATGTCCACTAATCTGCCATCCCCTAAATCGTTAATTTGTGAAAGTAAATTATGATAGCGCTCCGCAGCACATTTTGACCGCAGGGACGAAAGAGTTATTCAAACATAAAACCGTACGAGACGGGTACGGTTTTGTATGATTACTTTTTCAATTCGCGCTCAAGCCAAATGGTGCCTATTTCAAAAGCCTCGTAGAAACTGCGTTTTTCGCACTGCTTGATTACTTTATCGTTGAAGCTGACGTTGTCGTCTGTGCTTTGTATTTGAACAAGAACGCGCGTCGCAACTTCCAGGTTGCCGACTTTTTTGGATTCGAGTATATTCATGAAAAGAATATATTTATCATCCGGAAAACCGTAAAAAATAAACTGACCCTGTCTTACAAGCGGTTTTCCTTTATACGTTAAAGTCTTGAATTCGCTCAACTCATCATATCCTTTCGATTACAGTCGCAAAATTAAATAACAATCGTTCCAATTAAAAAGGGCGTAATTATAAAGTCAGGAAGTTCTCAACCAGAACGCGCAAAAGCTCATCCCTGTCGATTTTACTGATAATCGCTCTCGCGTTATTGTAATTGGTGATATAAGTCGGGTCCTCCGTCAAAATGTAGCCGACAAGCTGATTAATGGGATTGTAACCTTTTTCTTTGAGCGAGTTGTAAACGCTCTGCAAGGTCTCCCGTATGACAAGCGTATTCTGATCCTTAATCGGGAACATGATCGTCTTTTGCTTATTGTCCTGCATTCAGAACCCTCCTCTGACTATTAATTACATTCAATTATACTATAGGTATGATATTTTTGCAATAGTATTTTTATGATTTTTCACCAAAGAAAGCCATATTATAATTTACATTTTGTTCAATTGATTATTCGCCCGCGCGTACCGATATATACTTATGTGAGCCCGAACGCATTATTATTTACAATAAAATATTGATATATTAAACAGATCGGTTTACAATAAAAAGCAATTAAGCAGTTTTTGGAGAAACGTATGGATTTAGGACAGATACTCAATGATTCAAAAAGCTATTTAAAGGACAAAAAAGCGGTCATTTTCGACTTGGACGGAACCCTGATCGACTCGATGAAATACTGGTATTCCAAAGAAATAGACGAGTTGAAAACCTCGGCGGAAAAACTTGAGTTTATGCAGCACAAATACGACGAGGTTATCACGCCCAAACCGTACGCGACCGAGCTTTGCAGGCTGCTGAACGAATCGGGCATTCCGTTCTGCATCGCCACCAACACGCCGTTCGCGATGGCGGAAAAACTGATTAAAAAGTTCGGTTTCGACAAGCTGTACAGCTTTTACATCGACTGCAAGGAGGTCGGCGTTTCCAAAACAAACCCGGATATTTACTATATTTCCGCAAAACGTCTTGGTTTCGGCGTGGAGGACATCGTGGTGTTCGAGGATATGCTCTTCTGCGCGAAAACCGCGAAGGAAGCGGGCTTTTGCGTTGTCGGCGTCTATGACGAAACCAGCAAAGACAGCATGCCCGAAATGCGCAGGCTCTGCGACGATTATATCTACAACTTCCACGCGATGATGAAGCCGGAGTTTTAACGCGCAAAATACCTTTTTTAAAAATAAAACCTGCTGAAATGCAAAACCGTTTCAGCAGGTTATGTTTTTTTGAATTTCAGCTTGTAATTTTATACTCTGCGCCGTTTATAATGAGGGTATGATTGTCCTTCCATGAAATTTGCAAATCCTCATATTCGCCATATTTGCCAGAGTATATGCGTTCGGAATGTTTCGCAAACCCGCCGAACAAAAGATTAACGCTTTTTCTGTTAAAATGAATGTTGACAAAAGTGTTTCCGCCGAACGCGCCTTGGTCGCTGCTGATTACTTCGGCAGTATAACTATTGTCCGGCGACGAAACTGACTTGATTACAATATTATTGCTAAGGCTACCGAAAACTGAATGAAATAAAGATGAGATGAAGAACATGATCAGCAGTACGCTTGTTACAGCTAAGGATAGAATCTTTGGAATCGAACGCGCAGTTTTGAAAAACAGTACAACAGAACTTCCGATGCTCACAACCACGAAAAGAAGAATGAAATCAAAGCCGCAGTTCTCAATTACTTCAATCGCATGATATATGGATAACGGCAAAAGAAAAGCCGATAGAACAGAACTTGGTACGGGATATTTTTTTATGATTATGGAATAAATGGCAGTAATCAAAGAAAAGGATGCAAGCACTGCAATGTATACCAGATAATTATAAAGCTTAAAACTATAGCTAAAAACCAGCGCCGCAATACGGCAAAGCGGCAATATGCAATAGAATATACATAATATACATATGCAGAAAAAAAGCAGAAAAGCTGGCGCTGTACGTTTCATACAGATATACCTTTCATGATTTTTTATATTTAAATTATAATATTTATAATATTATATGTCAATAAAAAATATATTAAAACAATAAATAGGGCATAAAAAGAACTGCTCAGAAGAGCAGTTCTAAAATTTTTATATGCCTATTTCTGATGTTCGCCCTGAATCTGTTCGATGGAAGCGGCGACGGTGTGCTGGATCGGAACCCACTCGACCTTTTTAAACATTGCCGTAATGGATATCGGAATGTAGGTCATCATGAAAAGCGGGAAGGTGAACATGTACAGGATTCGTTTGAGCGGGGGAGTGTTTAAGATGTTGTGCCATTCGGTGATGGTGGCGATAAAGCCGACAAAGAACAAGAGCAAATACCCGAGCGCGAGGAACTGTCCCATCGCGACGAATCCGTCGTTGAACATGGTGGGCAGGTTGTTGATTGCGCCGTAGAAAATCTTTACCAGGTTCAGAACGATGCACAGCGTGGTAAGGAAAATGGCCGGGAAGATGGTCATGAGCATATCGAAGCAGGAGAAGTTCAACTTCAAAATCATGTTTTTAGCAAGCGGCAGGCCGTACTTGCCGATAACCTGATAAAATCCCTTCGACCAGCGCAGACGCTGATTCCAGGACTGCTTGAAGTTTTCCGGCTGCTCGTCGTATATCATCGCGTTCGCGCAGTAGCCGATTTTTCCGCCGCGCACGACCGTGTCAATCGTGAACTCAATGTCCTCCGTCAGCATGTGGAAGGGCCAGCCGCCGTTTTTGATAATCGTCTGTTTGCTCAGGCAGAAGCCCGTGCCCGAAATCGCGCAGCTGGTGTTTAAGCGCATGCGGGCGTTGTTGAGGTATTTCGATTCGCGCAGGAACCATAACGCATAGCCTGCGGAAATCCAGTTGGTTCCGTAGTTCTTCGAATTGCGGTAGCTGGTGATCGCGTCAAACCCGAGGTTGAAGGTCTTGTTCATCTCGGTGATGTAGTTTTTATCGACAACGTTGTCCGCGTCGAAAACAATATAGCCGTCGCAGTCGTCGTTTTTCGCTATCAAATCCTTAAAAAGATAATCCAGCGCGTAGCCTTTTCCGACTAACTGCTTGTTGAAACGCTCGTAAACGATCGCGCCTTTCTCTCTGCTGATTTTGGCGGTATTGTCCGTGCAGTTGTCTGCGATGACGAATATTTTAATCAGTTCTTTGGGATAGGTCTGGTTATGGATCGAGTCCAGCAGATGGCCGATAACCTTTTCCTCGTTCCGCGCCGCGACGATAACACCGAACTTGTTCATCTTGAAGTCCTTGATGGTCTGGACTTTCTCCTCGGTGAACAGCATGTAGAAGGTATAAAAGAACTGATATAGATAGCAAATCGCAAAGATTATGGATATGCTCTTTTCGATCGGTATGATGATTTCCATATAGAACAATCGATCCGTTTCTCCGGCGAATTACCTGTATTATCAAAAAAAGTTAATGCAAATGCTGCCGGCACAAAAGCAAAGCCAGGCGTAATATTGATATAATAAGGCTGCCTGACTTAACGTAAGTGTAGCATAATCCTTATCAAAAGTCAATATCTACGCTTTTTAATAAATTCTAAAAATGTTGGAAATATAAATATTTTCTGTTTTAAAATCTTTCAAAATGCACCGCGTCGTTCGGTTTGAATATTTTTTGGACTTTCTCCGCGTGATAAACAACCGTATCGGGCAGGTACGGGATGTTTTCGGGCGTAACATCGCCGAAAAGAAGCCTTGAAAGGGAACATACGGAAATTTTAATATCTGTTGATATAGATTTATCCAGCGTTTCGTCGTTCAAATATGTTACGTTCGCTCTGCCGCCGCCGTATTCGATATGATAGACGCCGTTGTTGGATGTTATAAAGTCGCCGGTCACTTCGACGGTCAGGGTTCCGCTCTCTTCGGGATACGGGTAGAGCGCAAGCCCTTTTTTGATATCCATAAACCGGCCCATAACGCCGTCGTACATGCCGTAAGAACAGCTTCTGTCGGCGTCGATCATCAAATCCAGCGGGTTGTTTTTGTCCAGCGTGGAGAACCAGATATCGTCCGCCTGACCCTCGTACATCCGCAAAAAGCCGAGCAGACCTAAAAGGGAGTTTTTGTCCAGCCAGACCAGCTCGGAGACGTTGAGGGTTCTGCCCTCTATCGTAAAGGTCGCGTAGGCTTCCGGTTTGCCGTTGTTGTACCACATGTACGTGTATTTTCCTGTTTTGAAGGGCGTGTCGCAGAAGTATTTGCCGTTCTCCCGGTAAAAACAGACGTTGTACCGGCTGGCGAAGCGGTTGTATAACGTCAACAGTTCGGGCAGCTGGTCTTTGCTCTGGTAGAGCACGCCGCTGTCGTTTCTCGGGATAAACTGGATCGCGGAGAAGGGGAACTTGATGGTCTTGTGCTGCAAAACCCGCTCGTAGCCGTACTTGCGGTAGTAGCGGTAGGAAAAGGGGTAGAGGAAGCTGGCGTCGTAGGGCTTTACGCTGCCGCTTGTAAAAATGTACTTGAATATCTCCCGGATGCAGCCGCTGCGCCGGTATTCGGGCAAAGTGGAAACGCCCGCGATGCCGGCGGCGGTCAAAACATGCCCGTAATACATGCTTTTATAGTCGATGACGGCAATCTGCGCCATCAGCGTTTCGCCGTCGTCCTTGAACGCGCCGTAAAAGACTTCGCCTTCAAGGTTCAGTTCTTCTTTTTTTGACTGTTCGATGTCGGGCTTCATATTGAAAGCCTCGGCAAACAGAATATCCCGTTTGTACTTTTCGTTTTTACGCAAAGGTCTGATAATCATATAAAACTCCTGTCGATTTAAACGGTATTTTTCTATATTATACAAGCAAAACAAACTCTTTTTTGTCGAAATCGATGATGCCGTCCTTTTTCATGCGGGAAAGCTCGCGGCAGAGCGCGCTGCGGTCGGTGTTCAGATAGGCAGCCAGCCGCTCGCGGTTCAGCGAGAGGGTGATTTTTTTGCTTTTTTGCTTTTTGGTCTGATTCTCAAGGAACATCATGATTTTCTCGCGCAAGCTCGGCGCGACCAGACAGTCCACTCTGTCCTGAAGCTCAAAAAACTTGTTCGCAAGCTCCGAAGTCAGATTCCGCAGCAGTTTTGAGCGCAGCTCCAAATGTTCGGTTTTGGCGGAAACCAGACTGTCGAAACGGAACTGCAAAAGCTCCGTTCCCGGAGAAGCGATCACGGTTACCGGGCTTTCCTTGACGGCGGAAACGGCCAGCACGTCGCCGAAAACGCTGCCCGGCGAAAAATGATTGTAAATCGTTTCTCTTCCGAAAATGTCGTATTTGATTCCGTAGGCTTCGCCCGAAAGCACCATGAAGATATACGGGTTGCGCTCGCCTTCGCGGATGACAACCCTTTTTTCGGCGATTTTAATGGTTTTCGCCTGAAGAATGTCGAGCATGCTTTCGATTTCTGCCTGCGCAAAGCCGAAAAACAGCGGATTTTTAAAGATTTTTTCGTTTTGTTGCATAGGCAACATCACTCCCGGAAATAATATACTATAATGCCCGTATAAAAAGCAAGAGGATTTTTTTATAGAAAGAAGGGTTTGTTATGAAAAAAAGCACAATACTGTGGATAACGAGAACCGCCGTACTGATCGCGTTGCTGGTTGTTTTCCAGTGGGGTCTCGGCGCTCTGTCGGGCAATAATCAGTTTGTGGTAGGATCGGCTGTTAACCTCGTGCTCATCGTCGCGGCGACCATAAGCGGACTGTACTCCGGAATAACAGTGGCTGTTTTATCGCCGTTTCTTGCGTTTGTCCTCGGCATAGGACCGAAAATTGTCGGCGTAGTCCCGTTTATCGCGCTCGGCAATCTGGTTTTGGTACTTATCTGGTATTTTATCGCAAAGAACGCTTCCGTAACCGTATCGGGATATATCCGGATGGCGGTCGCGCTGGTAGTCGGCGCCGCAGTAAAATGCGCCGTTCTGTATCTTTCCATCGTAAAAATCGCGATTCCGTATTTACTCAATCTCAAACAGCCGCAGATTGACACATTCACGCAGATGTTCGGCATTACGCAGTTTTTCACCGCGGCGATCGGCGGAGCGCTGGCGTTGGTCGTGGTGCCGCTGCTCAAATCGGCAATAAAAACAAACAAATAAATAAAGGCATTTCGGATTGAACAGAGAAAAAAGCATCGCGGTTTTTTGCCGGATGCTTTTTTCATGGTCTTGAATTACGAAAAAAGCGTCGCGTATCTCGGCCGACGGGAGCAGGCCGCAGAGGTTTTTTAGCCCAAACGGCTGTTGCGGCGGCGTGATAAACGACATCCTCAAACCCCGCGGCGCAGAAGTATTGACATTTTTATTTATAAGTGTATAATGAATAAATGTTGATTTTTCATTTTATAATCAGAATGTATAAATATTGAGAGGATAATATATGGAACCGCTGTCGCTAAATGTGTTAAGAAAAAAATTTCTTGATTTTTTTGTCAGCAAAGGGCATTTGTGCTTAAACTCGTTCTCGCTCGTGCCGCAGGACGATCACTCGCTCTTGCTGATCAACGCGGGCATGGCGCCCTTGAAACGCTATTTTACAGGCGAGCAGGTTCCGCCGAGAAAGCGGGTTACCACCTGCCAGAAGTGCGTGCGCACGCTGGATATCGACAACGTCGGAAAGACCTCCCGCCACGGCACGTTCTTCGAAATGCTCGGCAACTTCTCCTTCGGCGATTACTTCAAGGAGGAGGCTATTCCGTGGGCATGGGAATTCCTGACCAAGGTGCTCGAAATCCCGGAGAATCTTTTATACCCGAGCGTTTATGTCGAGGATGACGAAGCGTTCGATATCTGGGTAAAAACCGGCGTCCCCGCCGAAAAAATCGTAAAACTCGGCAAAGAGGACAACTTCTGGGAGATCGGCTCCGGTCCCTGCGGGCCATGCTCTGAGATTTACTTTGACAGGGGAGAAAAATACGGCTGCGGCAAGCCGGACTGCAAACCCGGCTGCGACTGCGACCGTTTCATAGAAATCTGGAACATCGTTTTCACGCAGTTTGACAGCGACGGAAACGGAAATTACACGCGCCTTGCGCACCCGAACATCGACACCGGCATGGGGCTCGAAAGGCTTGCCTGCGTCATGCAGGGCGTTGGAAACCTGTTCGAGGTGGACACGATTAAAAGCATTATCCTCAAGGCCTGCGAAATCGCCGGCGTAGAATATACCGGCGGCGACAAGCCCAGCGACGTTTCGCTGCGCGTCATTACCGACCATATCCGTACCGCTACGTTTTTAATCAGCGACGGCGTTATCCCGTCCAACGAGGGCAGAGGATATATTCTGCGCCGTGTGTTAAGGCGCGCGGCAAGGCACGGAAAACTCTTGGGCATTGACCGTCCGTTCCTGTCCGAGCTGTGCGACACGGTCATCAACGAGAGCAAAGCCGCTTATCCCGAACTGATCGAAAAGCGCGACTATATCAAAAAGACCATTCTCATTGAGGAAGAGCGCTTCCGCCAGACCATCGACGCGGGTCTGAACATTCTGGACAAAATGATCGCCGACCTTGAAAAATCGGGCGGAAAAGTGCTTTCCGGCGAGGATGTCTTTAAGCTGTACGACACGTTCGGTTTCCCGATCGACCTGACCAAAGAGATTACCGCGGAAAAGGGCATCGGCGTGGACGAGGAAGGCTTCAACGCGCTGATGAAGCAGCAGAAGCAGCGCGCAAGAGAAGCGAGAGCTTCGCTGGGCGACCTGGGCTGGAGCGGCGACGAGCTTTCGTTTATCGACAAGACCGTTCCGACCGAGTTTACCGGATATACGACGTTTGAGAACGACTGCGAGATTATCACGATCATCAAAGACGGCGAACCCGCCAGCGAGATTGCCGGCGGCAAGGCTATTTTGCTGCTGGATAGAACGCCCTTCTACGCCGAGAGCGGCGGACAGGTGGCCGACACCGGTGTTATCGCCACCAAAACCGGCGTGTTCTGCGTCGAGGACGTTAAGAAAACGCACGAGGGGCAGCATCTGCATTTCGGTTATGTAAAAGAAGGCGTTGTTTCGCTCGGAAGCGCGCACGCGAAGATAGACGGCGAACGCCGCCGCGACATTATGCGCAACCACTCGAGCGTGCATCTGCTTCAGGCGGCTTTGCGCAAAGTGCTCGGAAACCATGTCGAGCAGGCCGGTTCTTATGTGGACGACAAGCGCGCGCGGTTTGACTTCACCCATTTCGCCGCTCTGACGCCGGAGGAGATCGGCGAAGTAGAGCGTCTGGTCAACGAGGAGATTCTGAAAGGTTCTGACATCGTCGTCAGAGAAATGCCGCTTGCGCAGGCGAAAGCGGAGGGCGCGATGGCGCTCTTCGGCGAGAAGTACGGCGATACGGTCCGCGTTGTCAAGATGGGCGATTTCTCCATCGAGCTGTGCGGCGGAACGCATCTCTCCACTACCGCGCAGGCAGGGCTTTTCAAGATAATCGGCGAGTCCTCCGTTGCGGCGGGCGTGCGCAGAATCGAGGCGATCACCGGCAGAAACACGCTGGAGTACCTCAACAGCAGCGAGAAGCTGATTCAGGCCGTAAGGGCTGCGGTGAAGGCGAACAACGTTTTGGATATTCCGGAACGAGTGCAGACCCTTCAGGACGAGTTAAAGCACGCAAAGAAGGAACTGGAGAACGCAAACATTACGATTGCGCTGGCGCAGATTGAGCAGGCGTTAACGGAAGCGAAGAAAATCGGAAGCGTCAGGCTGGTTACCTGCCGGTTTGCGGACATTCCGGCAGACGCTTTGAGACTTGCGTCCGACAGGCTGATTGACAAACACGGCGACGCCGTCTGCGTTTTCGCGACCGTAAACGAGGGCAAGGTGCTGTTTGTGGCGCGCTGCGGCAAAGAAGCGGTTAGCGCCGGCGCGCACGCGGGCAACCTGCTCAAGGCGATTTCGCCGATTGTGGGCGGTGGCGGCGGCGGCAGACCGGACAGCGCGACCAGCGGCGGAAAGGACGCAACCAAACTCGACGAGGCGATCGCGGCCGCGGCCGACGTGCTTGCGGCGCAAATAAAATAAAACGGAGGAACGAAGTATGAACGACTGCATCTTTTGTAAAATCATAAAGGGCGAGATTCCCTCCAAAAAGGTGTACGAGGACGATTCTGTCTGCGCTTTCCACGACATCAACCCGAACGCGCCGGTTCATGTGCTGGTAGTTCCCAAGACGCATATCCCGTCGATGAACGCGGTGGACGAAAGCAATATCGACGCCGTGTCGAAGGTTCTGCTTGCGATTCCGAAGGTCGCGTCAACGCTCGGCCTCAGCAACGGGTACAGAGTGATTAACAACTGCGGAGAGGACGGCGGACAGACGGTTCCGCACATTCATTTCCATATTCTCGGCGGCAGAAAGCTGTCGGTAAAGTTAAATTAGATTGATAGAATTTAGGAGTTAATATTAAAATGCCTGCCTTTATGACCATTAATCCGGAAGAATATAAGGAATACCCGCTCGAGGTCGCGGGCTTGAAAAGGATGCTGCCCATCTGCAAGATCAGCGAAAACCTTTACATAGCCGCATTCATCATCTTCGGTGATGTCGAGCTGACGAAGGCGTGCGCGACCGAGCTGGTAAAAAGGATGCCGGAGCACGATGTTATGATTACGGCGGAAGCAAAGGGTATTCCGCTGATTTATGAAATGGCAAGACAGATTAACGCGGAGCGGTATCTGATTGCCAGAAAGTCCCCGAAACTGTATATGAAAAATCCCTATTCGGTCGAGGTGCAGTCCATCACCACCGCGCGCAAGCAGGTACTGTTCTTAGATAAGGACGACGCGGATTATATGCGCGGCAAAAGGGTGCTGATCGTCGACGACGTCATCAGCACCGGCGAGTCGGCTTACGCGGTTGAGAAGCTGGTCACCGAAGCCGGCGGAACCGTCGCGGGCAGAATGGCCATCCTGGCCGAAGGCGACGCGGCAGACCGCGAGGATATCATCTTTTTACAGAAACTGCCCCTGTTTTGTCCGGAGAAGAAGAAAGAGCAATAAGGCTTGGGAGATTACCGTGCTGAAGAATCGACCGCTTGCAGGCTGCATTCTGGCTATCTCAATCGGCATTGGAACGGGAATATATTTAGACGGCAAAATCAGAGCTGCTGTTTTTGCCTTGTTTGGTGTGCTTTGCGGGCTTGCGCTTGCGGCACACTATTTTTTTCATAAGAAAACAAAAGGCGTGTTTTTGTTTTCGCTGTTCGCCATCGCCGGGCTCGCGTACGTCGCGGCTTATTCGGCCGTCGTGTTTTCCGGGTACGCGCTTTATAACGGAAAAACCGATACCGTGACCGCCACGGTGAACGACGTGGGCAGGTACGCGGACGGCGGATATTTCGATATTACGATACGGGAAAGCCGAATCGGACTGGGTCGCGGAACCGGCGTGCGGCTGTATTACGCGGGCAAAATCGCAGATAACAACACCGGCAGGGAAGCCGACGTCCGCAGAGGCGACACCCTGATCTGCGACGTTCAATACAAAACGCACCAAAACGGCGGGCTGTTCGCGAAGTCGATCGCCCTGACCGCGCAGGGAAGCGTCGAGCGCGCTGCCGCCGGAAGCGGATTTTTCTACAACCTGCGCGCAGACGCGGAGAAACTGACGGACAGACTGTTCGCGGACTATCCGAAAGAAGTCGCGAGCGTCGCGAAAACGCTTATCGTCGGCGAAAATACGGATACGGATTCTTATGTGTACGGGCTGTTTCGGAACGCGGGGCTGTCGCATCTGCTGGTTATTTCAGGGCTGCATATTACGATCGTCGTCATGAGCCTTTACAGCCTTCTTGAGTTCTTAACCGTCCGCAGGCAGGTGCGCAGCGTCGTCTGCATGGTTGTTTTAGTCGCTTACGCGGCATTTGTAGGATTTTCCCCCTCGGTGCTGCGGGCGGCGGTTATGACGGGCGTTACGCTGCTGCTCTCGCTGTTTTTGCGAAGAACCGACAGCGTCACCTCGCTGTTCCTGGCGCTGATGCTGTTGTTAATCGTCAACCCGTACAACCTCGCTTCCGTCAGTTTGGAACTGTCGTTTCTGTCCTGTCTTGGCATTTTGATTTTGTCGCCCTATCTGATGCGGCCGGTTGCCGGCAAACACGCGAAAATAAAAAAGGCCGCGCTGGCGCTGGCGTCTCCGCTGATATACGCGTTTGCGGCGGCGGTCTTTACCTTCCCGGTTTCGCTGGTGTTCGACACGGTATCCTACATAACCCCGGTCGCGAACCTGTTTATCACCCCGCTCTATACGTACTTGCTGATTCTTTTGATACCAAGTCTGATATTGTACGCCGTCATCAGTTCGGGCGCGGCGGCGTTCGCCTTCATCCCCGGCGTCATCATGGAATACTCGGTTTTGCTGTTAAAAAAAATATATCAGGCGGGCATCGGCAGCTTTTCGACCCATATTCCGCTGATGTCGCTGCCGCTCGGGTTCTCGATCGCAGCGATTCTCTCGCTTTGCCTTCTTCGGCGTAAGAAAATGTTTGTCGCAGCCGGCGTATTGTCCGTCTGTTTCGTCGCTTCGACCGCTTTTTGCATCATCAGCTTCAACGTCCAGAGCAAAAAGGCATCCCTTGCCGCCGTGCAGGACGGCTGGCTTTACAAATCGCTCTTTATCGCGGACGGAAACGAGAACCTGTATATCGAGCTGGGCGGCAGAAAAAGCGGCGTCAAGACCGTTTTTGCGCACGGATACAGCCGTTTGGACGGCTATGTGATGAACGGCGTAACCGAAGCGGACTTCCAAAAGCTGGCGGACGCGCTGAGCCAGATAAACGTCAGGACCGTTTATGTCCCGGCGGCGCAGGGCAGCGTCGAGCGCGACAAGATGATTGAAAAAATAAAAGTATTGGCAAAAGACCGCGGCTGTGATATAATAAGCTACAATATGGCAATTTACAAAAACACCGGCGATTCCGCGGTCGAGATTATCCGCGGCGGCGAAAACGCGTTGGCGGACAGCGTGGTGGTCAAAGTAAGGCGCGACGGCCGGACGGTGCGCGTTTACGGCGGGGAAAAAACAAAGAACCCGAACGATTACCAGGCCTGCGACGCCGCAGTGATGCTCGAGGGGTTCGCGGACCCATACGCGGTGCCCTGTCTGGAGCGCTGCGTAAAGGTTGGGAAAAACGATCATCCCGGCGACGACGCCGGCAGGATTCACGATTATTCGCAGACAGATTACGTCCGGGTTGCCATCAGGGAAGGGGCGGTAGAGGTGAGCACGGATGAGCCTTGAGATACTAAAACAACGGCTGAAGGAAAACAAACCGGCCGGCGTATATCTTTTTTACGGTAACGAAGAATATACAAAGGATTACTACGCCCGCGAGCTGCGCAAAAAAGTAACCGCCTCGCCTTTTCCGGAGTTTAACCATATCCTTTTCGACGCGTCCGCTTCCGGGCCGGAAGAGCTTGCCGACGCGGTCTTCGCGCTGCCCTATCTGTGGGATTACAAGATGATCGAAATCAAGAACCTGGATTTGTCCGCTTTGAACGCCGATACCGCCGCGCGCTACGCGGAACTGATTTCGCAGCTGCCGGAATATGTCATCATGCTGTTCCTGTTCCGCAGCAGCGAGCTGGACGAAAGCGTCGTCGAGGGCGGATTTAAAAAGTCCGCAGGTGCTGCCGCCGAAAAGGTCGACGAAAACGAGAACGAAGAGCCTGCCCGGAAAGGAAAAGGGAAGGGCATCAACACCCTAATCGGCGCGATAAAAAAGCACGGCTTGGCGGTCAACTTCCCGAACGAAACCGGGGAAAAGCTGGAGAACTGGATTCTCAAGCACTTCGCCGCCCAAAAGGTGCCGGCGGACCGTTCCGCCGCACAGATGCTGATTACCCTTTGCGGCAACGATATGTACACGCTTTATCACGAGATTGAAAAGCTAATCTGTTCTCCGGCGGATCGGCCGATTACGCAGCGGGCGGTGCTGAAGTACTGCTGCCCGAACGAGAGCTACAAGGTGTACGAACTCTCGGACGCCTTGACCGGCGGCGACATGAAGAAAGTCAAGCGGATATACGACAATCTGGTAAAAAGCAAGACCGACCCCTCGCTGCTGCTCGGATACCTCTCAAAATGCTATTCGGATATGCTGCTGATTCAGGCGGCGACCGAAGAAGGATTCAGTCAGGCGAAAATCGCGCAGATGCTTAAAAAAAGCGAATGGCTGGTCAGAAGAACGGCCGCCGGAATCGCGCGCAAACCGTCGGGATACCTTGCATACGCCTGCGAAGAAATCGACGCCGCGGACAGAAAACTGAAGCGGTACAGCGGAAACCCATATCTCGTGCTGGAGTTTTTGCTGTTAAGGTTAGGTTTATATGGCAGAGAATAAGCTGACGCTGAAGTACCCGGTCATCGTGGAGGGCAAGTACGACAAAATCAAGCTCTCCAACATCGTCTCGTCGCCGGTCATCGTGCTGAACGGGTTTTCGGTATTCAACGATAAAGAAAAAATCGCGCTGCTGAAGCGGTTGTCCCGGCACGAAAAGGTCATCGTGCTGACCGACAGCGACAAAGCCGGAATGTTTATCCGAAACCGGCTGAAAGGATATATCGGAAGCGAAAACATCATCAATCTGTTCATTCCAAGAATAAAAGGCAAGGAAAAACGAAAGACCGCGCCCTCAAAAGAAGGATTATTGGGCGTCGAGGGTACGGACGACCAGCTTTTGCGCTCGCTGCTGATGCGGTTCTCGGCGGAGGAAAACGGCGTTTTCGCCGCAGCCGCAGTATCCAACGCGCAGTTTTACGCAGACGGTTTTTCGGGGCGGCCCGATTCGAAAAAAAAGAGAAGGCTGCTCGCCAGAGAGTTGAGCCTGCCCGAGAATATGACCGCAAAAGCGCTGTTGGAAGCGATTAACCTGCTGATAACCGGCGAAGAATATGAAAGAGCGAAGAATAAAATACAATCGGTAAACATCCATGAGTAAAAAGGTAGCGTTTTACACCCTGGGCTGCAGGGTCAATCAATACGAAACAACGGCTCTTGCGGAGCTTTTTATAAAAAACGGATATACAATCGTTGATTTTTCGGAAAAAAGCGATTTATACATCATCAACACCTGCGCCGTAACGGCGGAGAGCGAGCGGAAAAGCGCGCAGATGATCCGCCGCGCATTAAGAGAAGGCGGGAAGGTCGCGGTCATCGGCTGTTATTCGCAGCTTGATCCGTCGCTGGGCGGCATCGAGGGCGTCAGCTTCATCGGCGGGAGCAAGGACAAAACCGCAGTTTTCCGGGAAGCGGAAAAACTGCTGCGGGCGCATTCCGCGATTACCGAGGATACCGACCTGACCGACTGTTCGTACGAGCAGATGCAGATCGGCACGGCGGCGACCGACATTTTTTCGACCTGCCGCGCGTTCGTCAAAATCGAGGACGGCTGCAACGGAAAGTGCTCGTACTGCATCATCCCGAAGGTCAGAGGGCGGGTGCGCTCGCGTCCGCTGGAGGACATCCTCTTGGAGATTCAGCGGCTTGCGGAGCGGGGATATAAAGAGGTTGTGCTGACGGGCATCGAAACCTCCGCGTACGATTACGCCCCGCTTTCCGAGCTGATCCGCGCCATCGACAGAGTACGGGGAATCGAGCGGCTGCGCTTCGGCTCGCTGTCTCCCAAAAGCATTACGGACGACTTTTTAAAAGCGGCGGTCGAATCCAGGGTATTCATGCCGCATATGCACCTTTCTTTGCAGTCGGGCAGCGACCGAATACTAAAACTGATGCGCAGGCCGTATAATAAAAAACAGATGTGCGAAAAAATAGAAAAAATATATTCCGTTCTGCCGCATGCCCTTCTTTCGGCGGACCTCATCGTCGGTTTCCCGACGGAAACCGAGGACGATTTTCAGCAGACGCTCGACCTTGTCGGCGATTATCATTTGTCGCACGTCCACGCCTTCCCGTTTTCGCCCCGTCCGGGTACGGAAGCCGCGGCGATGGCGGGCAGACTGGACCCGCACGAAGTAAAGGCGCGGAACGAAAAACTGATCCAACACGCCCTTGCGGTCAAGCAGAAAATACTTGCTGAAAAAATCGGAACGGCGCAAAAAGTTTTGGTCGAAAAGACTATAAAGGGCGTTTCGTCCGGTCATACGGAAGACTTTTTAGAGGTAAGGTTCTCTTCTGACGAAAGGGTTGAAACCGGGGACATCGTGTTGGTCGACATCGCATCGTATCAGGATGAATATCTTACCGGAAAAGCATACGGAAAGGAATGAATTGCAAATGACAGCGAAGGCAATACCCGATTCTATACGCGAGGCGCTTGGAAGGGAACCGACCGAGCTGGAATCCGTTTTGCTGGCGGACTATACTGCTTCGGATGGAACCGGATTCAAGCTCAACCGCATTATCAACAAGGTCAACATCAATCATCCGATTATCATAAAAGCCTTTAAAGCTTTTATCGAAAAAAGCGGCGAAATCGCGTCGTTTCGGCTGGTGGACCTGATTTCGTTCAACGAGTCCGGCAAAAAAGGCGGGTTTGTTTACGGAAACGTGGGCGATTATGTCCTCTGCTTTTCCGCCGTTCCGAGCGACGCAAAACTTGCCAAACGCATATTTAAAAACTCTGTCAACGGCATTTACGAGCTGATCGACCGCACGAACGGCGTCGCGCTGGACATCGCGGGCTTTACGTTTGACGAAATCGCGGAAAAACGCTTTGTTTTCGCAAGCAAGAAGCAGGCGCAGGAATACATCGAAAAAACGAAGGCGTACGGCATCACCGTCAAGGTGCTCGGACTGGTGACCGGCGAAAAGCGGATTGTGATAAACAGCTGCGGCAGCGAACTTGCGGACATCAGCAAACCGCTTTTATATATGGGAAACGACAGCCCTGTTTCGGTGGATATCGGCGAACACTATTTTGAAGCGTACCGGAGAGGTTTTCTGTCGGTGTTCGGCTATAAATTCTCCATGTCCGCGGCACGGCCTGCCTCGATTGCGGTCGGGTCCGATTGCGAGCTCGCCCGGCTTTTGGCGTATCTGCTGGGAATCAACGCCGCGGCGAACACGCTCAATCTGGCTGCCGTAAAAATTAAGTTTGTCAGTGGAAGCGGCATTGCGGTTGCGCCGGCAAACATCATGGTGAACGAAGGGGACAAGATGTATCTCATCCGGCCGTACTGCGACAACTACGGAATACCGCTTTCGGATTCGTACAACAACATCAACGCGTATCTTGTCAACCTGAACGCAAGGGTGACGCTGCATACGGTTTATCCGATTCTCGGCGATGTCGCGCCGGCGGTAGAAAATCTGCTCGGCAAGAAGTACACGACCGAGATGGACATAGCCGCCATCTGCCCGAGCGAGGAAAAGGATATCTGCGCGGTGTTAGTCGTCACGCCGATGCAGATACAGGGCAAGTATCTTGGCACCGTAAGCGCAAAGCCCGCCGAGCAGGAGACCGGCGGCGACGGTTTGCAGTTGTAAAAGGATATAGAAAAAAGCTGTCCGATGTTGTTTTTCGGACAGCTTTTTTTCTTTATTTCTCGAGTTAGCAAGGAAACACGGAGTAATGTTACTTTTGCAACTCGGAAAGCGTTTTTATGCAGTTTTTACAGACCAGTTTGCCGAGGTATTCGACAACCCGTTCGGTTTCACCGCAAAAAACGCAGGAGGGAGCGTACTTTTTGACAATAATCGCATTACCTTCAACAAAAAATTCCACGGGTGATTTTTCCTCAAGCCCCATGGTCTTGCGCATCTCAACCGGTAACGAGATTCTGCCAAATTCGTCCACTCGCCTTACGATGCCAGTGCTTTTCATAAGTATCCCTCAATTCTAACACAATTATAACATTTATGTAGAATACTGTCAACAATCTAATTGTAAAAAGCGTACGATTTCGCCAATATCGCCAAAGATATAGTCGGGCGCGTTCTGCTCGTTTACATCCTCCCGCTTTGTCTCTCCGGTTAAAACCAAAACCGAGGTTATGCCGTTGTTTCTACCCAAAGCGATGTCGGTATAAAGGCGGTCGCCGACCACGCAGGTGTTTTCAAACGGAATACCGCTGAACTGGCTGATCATTTCGGCTGTTTCTTTATAGGGCTTGCCGAAATACTTGGGCGTTTTGCCGGTCGAGGCTGTAATCAGCGCGCAGATGGAGCCGCTGTCCGGGATAAAACCGTCCTCCGTCGGGCAGTTGAAGTCCGGGTGCGTCGAATAAAAAATGGCGCCGTTCCGTATCAAATGGCAGGCGGTGACCAGCTTTTCGTACGTCAGCGTCGTGTCGAACGAAGAAACGACAATATTCGCCTGATCGGACAGCTTGATTCCGTAAGCGGCGAAGCTCTCCTCCAGCGCAGGCGTGCCGACGAGGTAAACCGGCTCGCCCGGATGGTATTTGTTGAGATACCGCGCGGTTACGTCGCCGGACGTGATAATCTCGTTTCTTTCTACCGCAAAGCCCATTTTCTTGAGCTTTTCGTAGTAGATGACCGGGTTTTTGGATGCGTTGTTGGTAAAATAAATAATCTTCTTTCCGGTCGCTTTCGCTTTGGAGACAAACTCGACCGCCTGGGGAAACACTTTATCCCCCAGATAAATGGTGCCGTCCATGTCCAAAACAAAAAGCCGAGCCTTTTTTAGTTTTTCGTATTGGTCTGTCATCGAATAATCCCTTTCAATTTCCAGCTGTTTACACAGAATGACAATATTATATATCAATTATTGTGATTTGGCAACAAAAAAAGAAAGCATATCTGTTGAATTTTTATTTTGAATATAGTAAAATAAACTCAAATACATCATGCAATTCAGGTGTTCATATGAAAAAGAAATATTATATCACCGTTGATTTGGAAGGCGTTGCGTGCGTTGTCGGCGCTTCCGGACAGGGGCTTATGGCGGGGACGCAGAACTACCCGTTCGCCTGCATTCAGGGCACCCGGGAAGCGAATGCCGCCGCGACCGCGCTTTTTGACAGCGGCGCGGACGAGGTTTACGTCTGGGACTGCCACTGCACCGGCATCAATCTTGACTACGACAAGCTGGACAAAAGATGCAAAATCGTGATGGGCGCCGGGGCAAGAAAGCGTTTTCCCGGCATCGACAGGGATTTCGCCGGCATTGTCTTTATCGGCTACCATGCTTACGATACGCCGGACGCGACGCTTGCGCACGTGTATTCTTCCGCGACTTTCCAGTACCAGAAAATCAACGGCAAGGATGTCGGCGAGATGCAGATAGACGCCGCCATCGCGGGGAAGTACGGCGTGCCGCCCATTTTCGCTGCCGGAGACGATATCTGCGTAGCGCAGGCAAAGGAGAGTTTTCCGGGAATCGTCACGGTCGAGACGAAAAAAGCGCTCGCGTGGAACTGCTGCGTCAGCAAGCACCCGCTCCAGTGCTGCGAGGAGATATACGAAGGCGTAAAGAAAGCCGCGGAAATCGCGGAGAACATACCGCCTTATGTGATTCCGGAACCGTTTGAGTACGAAGTGCGCTTTAAGCGCATAGAATATGCACAGAGCTGCGCATACAGAGACATCAACAACCAGTTGTTCGAACGGGTTGACGCTTACACGCGAAGAGGAGTTCTCCAATCTCCCGAGGTTATATTTGAGTTTTAAAAAATTGCCGTAACGCGATAAACCTGCGCAGCCGCGGAAATACGGCGGCTGCAGCAATCATATAAAGGGTGACCGGAATGAGCGTATATACCCATACCGTTATCGACAAAGAAGCGTACTTAAAAAAGCTGAAAAAACAGCAGAAGCGCGACAGGCAGCGTATTTTCCGCGTGCTTGAGTATCTTGATTACAGCGCGGTGTTTGAACGTTCGCCGGTCGAGATTATCGACGGTTACGTCATCAGCGACGTCGAAAATTACGAGATTTTCGCTTCGTTTGTGTTCAGAAATGTGTCGGACAAAGGCATTTTGTCTTTGGACATTCTGCTTTTGTGCTATCAGCATCAGAACATTCCGTACTTAAAAATTCCTTTTACCTATTCGCTCGAGAGCTATACGCTCGGCACCCGGAGAATAAACGGCAAAGCGATCAAAAAGAAAATCGCGGAGCAAAAGCCGGTGATAGACGCGACCGAAACTTTCGGCGAAACGGTCTATATTCCGATACCGGAGAGCTATTTTAAGCGTCTGCAGGTGATTCTCACCGGCGTCACTTACGCCGACGGCAGCCGCGAGGAACTGAATCTAATCGCCGGCAGGAGCATCAAGAAGTTCAACGAGCTGGACGCCGACAAACGGCTGGCGTATAATAAGGTCAACATCTATACCGCCAACGAAGAGGTTTTCCCCATCAAGGTCGTGCCGCAGGCAGGCGAGATGGCGTGGCTGTGCTGCTGCGGCCACAAGAATCCCAAGAGCGCCGCGTTGTGCGAAATCTGCCAGCGCGAGCGGGACTGGGTGCTTCAAAATCTGGCGGAGGAAAAGCTGGACGAAACCGCGAGAATCATCGCCGAGGAAGAAAAACACCTGTTCAAGCCCGACCGAACCAATTACCGGCAGGATAAGTACCTGCAGAACGAAGAGGAAATCAGGCGCAAAAAAGAAGCCTACGAGCTGGCGATGAAGCGCGTCACCGAGAACGAGCGCAGAAAAGAAAAGCTCAAAGCGCAGATCTTGCCGAGGCTGCTTTTATATTTCTTCTTTGCTTTCCTGCTCTGGTTTATTCTTGGACTTTTATTAAATAAGTTTTAAAAAGAGACTCCCGCGCATAAGGCGCGGGAGTTTGTTTATACAAAAAGCGGTAAGCAATTCAGGCTCGCTATTCGTTGATCATGGTTTTCATCGCCGTTTTATACTTGTTTAACCGGTTGTCGCACTCGGCTTCGCTGTCCGCCGTCGTGAGGATATACACCTTGATTTTCGGCTCGGTGCCGGAAGGACGGACGATTACGGCGGCGCGGTCGGCCAGCTCGTAATAGAGCATATCGCTTTCGGGCAGTCCGGTCGGCTCGGTCTGTCCGGTTTTCAAGTCTTTTCTTACGCCGCTCAGGAAATCCCGGACCGCGACCACTTCGGTGCCGGCGATTTCGGTCAGCCCTTCGGTGCGAAGCGAACGCATTTTTTCCGCCATTACCGCCATCGGGTCGATGCCGCGAATAACCGTATTGAGCACCGCCTCTTTATAGTAGCCGTACTCGCCGTAAAGCTCGTCTAAAACCTGGCCCAGCGTTTTTCCCTGTTTTTTGTAGAAAGATGCCGCTTCGGCGACCAGCAGCGACGCGGCGACGCCGTCCTTGTCGCGCACATAGCCGCCCGAGAGGTAGCCGTGACTTTCCTCGTAGCCGAAAATAAAGGTGGCGGAACGGGTCTCTTCGAACTCCTTGATTTTCTCGCCGATATACTTAAAGCCGGTCAGCACGTTGATATGCTGTACGCCCGCCTTGTCGCAGATCGCGTCGAAGAGGTTGCCCGAGACAATGCTCTTGATCGCGCAGGCGTCCGCGGGAAGCCGGTTCTGCTGTTTTCTTCCTTTAATAATATAATCGATCAGAATCGCGCCGATCTGGTTGCCGTTGAGCGCGAAGTAATCGCCGTTTTTATCCTTTGCAACCACGCCGATCCGATCGCCGTCCGGGTCGGTTCCGATAATCAGCTCGCAGTCGACGTTCTCGCGCCGGATCATCTCGACCGCCAAATCAAAACATTCCCGGTTTTCGGGGTTGGGCGATTGAACGGTGGGGAAATTGCCGTCGGGAATCATCTGGCGCTCTACTGTGCGCAGATTGGTAATGCCGGCGCGCCTTAACACCTCCGGCACTAATCGGTAACCGGTTCCGTGCAGGGCGGTATAAACGATGTTCAGGCTGTTGCCGTACTGCGCCGTAACCTCCGGGCAGATGCGGCAGTCCAGCACCGCCCGAATATAGGCTTCGTCGGTTTCCTTACCTATTATATTTATTATACCGTCCGCGACCGCTTGGTCGAAATCGGCGAATTCGACGTCGTCGAAAATATCGGCTTTCGCGACCGCGTCGGAAACGGTTTTCGCGTGCTCGGGCGGCAGCTGCGCGCCGTCCTCCCAATAGACTTTGTAGCCGCTGTACTCCTTGGGGTTGTGGGACGCGGTGATGTTGATGCCCGCGATGCAGCCGTAATGCCGCACCGCAAAGGAAAGCTCGGGCGTGGGGCGGATGGACTCAAAAAAATAAACCTTTATGCCGTACGCGGCGAGCACCCTGGCGGCGGTCTTGGCGAACAATTGCGAGTTGTTTCTGCTGTCGTACGCGACAGCGACGCCTCTGTCCTGCGCGTTGGTTTGCAGAATCAGGTCGGCAAGCCCCCTTGTCGTGTGGGCGACCGTATAGACGTTCATTTTGGAGATGCCGGCCGCCATCGTGCTGCGCAGGCCTGCGGTTCCGAACTGCATGGGGAAGGAGAACCTTTCCGCAATCGCCTGTTCGTTATCCTGAATCGAAAGAAGCTCTTTTTTGGTGTCCGCGTCCACCTTGCCGCTGTTCAGCCAGCGCGCGTATTCGGAACGAACTTTCTCGTTAAGCATATAATACGAACCTCTGTTTTTATAATTTGATTTTCTCAATGCTCAGACTTCGTTATTGTCTATGTATTTCTTTAGAAAGTTGAGCACTTCCATTGAACAATCCACGATTCGGTTGTGCGCGTAATGTCGGTTGGTCGAAAAATAGCCGAAGTATCCCCACGGGTCTTTTATCTGCGGTCCCCAGTCCCACAGTCCGTCGGCGTTTCTGTTTTCCATAAGCCAGTTAACAGTATCGGCAAGATATACGGCCGACCCTCTGAACTGGTTTATATAATGAAATGAATAAAACCATCTGCGCGTCTTTTCGTATCGGAAGTGAACGGGCAGCTTGGCCGGGCAGTTCTCCCAAAAGTAACCGTGATAAAAGGCGCGCTCGCCGTGATGATGGAGCAGACACTTCTCAAGTTCTAAAGATACTCTCTCCCGCCTTTTTAAAAGCAGTCCGAACTGCATCGGCACAAGCCTTTTTTCTTTGGTCCAAAAGACCTCGTGCTGCGCGGCGCGCTCGCGCTCGTACGAGTATTCTCCGCTTTCATATGCGCGCGTTACAATGTACATCCACGCATCATACGTTTTGTCGCAGAGCTCGTTGTACGGTTTTATCGCTTCGATCATTTCGCAAATGCTTGCTGTTCGCCACGGAATCTCTCTTTCGTTTGTAGGACGAATCTTTTCCCGGCTTTTTCCGGTTAAAAAGTCCTCAAGATATTCATAGGCGCGAAGCAGGATATCCCGATCCTCAATCGTCAGCCCGATATACAGGCATCGGTTAATGGCTGTCATGGAGGTCGGAAATTTCGCTTTTACCGAATAATCCTTAGAATAGAGCCGTCCCCAGCCGCCCGAATAGTCCTGTTCTCTGTACAGCTCCTCGACAATATCGCTTTTTAAAAACGCTTCCCGCAATTCGGTTAAAGAAGGGTCGTCGTAAGGCGTGTCCAGCAGATGAAAAAGGATTTTGTACCGAACGGCGGGGTATTCACAGAATTCGTATAGCCGGTCAACCGACTTTCTGAATTCGTCCCTTAAACTCATACGTTTACTTCCTGCAGCTTCAGCTCTTCCATCAGCGCCTTTGAGAACTGGTCGGGGCAGGATGTGCGTTTTAAGCCGCAGCAGATGCCATCAAGTCTTTTAATGATTTCTTTTGCGCTCATGCCTTCGCACAGCGCCGCGATGCCCTTCAGGTTTCCGTTGCAGCCGCCCGAGAAGGAAACGCCGGAGATAATTCCGTTATCGTCTATGTCAAAGCTGACGGAATAGGCGCAAACGCCGGATAGTTTGTATGTCTTTCTCATAAAGGCTCACTTCTTTTTATGTTTTTTGCTTCTATAGTGATAAATTCTTCAAAATGCGGGTATATTATACCAAACATATCCCAAAAATGCCAGATGAAATTACAAAACGTCGTTAAAAAAGGCCTTTGTTCACGAAATGTTTACATTTGGATTTTTCCGGACCTATTGCATATGCGAAATATTTGTGGTAGAATGACGTCTGCTTGGTGTGCGTTGAAGCGGGAGATTGCTGCTACAATAAGCAGGTAACTTCCGTGGAGTATGTCCGACAATCGGGCGAAGGTATGAGCATTTTTTAAGGGGCGAAAATGAAACGCCCGGAACAGTGTTCAATACTTTGCCGCCATTAACAAATTCATGTTTTAAGGAGGCAAAAAACACATGGCAAAAAGAAAAGAGAGAATCAGGATAAGACTGAAGTCTTATGACCACACGCTCATCGATCAAGCGGCTGAAAAAATCGTAGAAACAGCAAAGCGCAACGGCGCTACCGTATCGGGTCCGATACCGCTTCCGACCGACAAAGAGATTGTCACCATTCTGCGTGCGGTTCATAAATACAAGGACTCGAGAGAGCAGTTCGAGTACAGAACGCACAAACGTCTTATCGATATCATTAAGCCGTCGAAGGCTGCGGTGGATGCTTTGATGAGCATTGATCTTCCTGCCGGCGTAGATTTCAAAGTCGAACTGTAAGATTGCTTTTTTAGGTTTAACAGTGCTTTTAAATAATGGTCACGTTAATTGCGCACACCGCGATTAACCAATAACCAAGGAGGAATAGAAAAATGAAAAAAGGTATCATCGGCAGAAAACTTGGTATGACTCAGATTTTTGATGAAAAGGGCAACGTTGTACCTGTTACTGTCATAAACGCAGGCCCCTGCGTAGTCGTACAAAAGAAAACGAAGGAAAAGGACGGATACGACGCGGTACAGCTCGGATTTTCCGACGTTGAAGAGAGAAAGCTGAACAAGCCGCGGAAAGGACATTTCCTGAAAGCGAACGTTTCCTTCAAGAAATACCTCAAGGAATTCAGACTCGAGGACGCCGCATCCATGAACGTCGGCGACGTAATCACGGCTGACGTATTTTCGGCAGGCGAAAGAGTGGATATTACCGGTATCACCAAGGGTCACGGATTCACCGGCGTTATCAAGAGATGGAATCAGCATCGTCTGAGAATGACGCACGGTACGGGCCCTGTGCACCGCGAAGTTGGTTCGATGGGCGCGAACAGCGATCCTTCAAGAGTTTTTAAGAATAAGAAAATGGCAGGCCAATACGGTAATGAACGCGTAACGATTCTCAATCTTGAGATTGTGAAAATCGACGCCGACAAAAACCTCATTGCCGTAAAGGGCGCAGTTCCCGGTTCACGCGGCGGAATCGTCTATATCCGCGACACCGTGAAATAAGGAAAGGGAGGAATAAACGATGCCGAAGTTGAATGTATACAATATGGAAGGCAAAGTGTGCGGCGAAATCACGCTTTCCGACGAGATTTTCGGGGCGGAAGTCAACAAAACCGTGCTGCATACTTATGTCAGAGCATATCTGCTTAACCAGAGACAAGGTACGCAATCTACGCTGACAAGAAGCGAGGTTTCCGGCGGCGGAAGAAAACCGTGGAGACAGAAAGGTACCGGCAGAGCAAGACAGGGTTCTATCCGTGCTCCCCAGTGGACACATGGCGGTGTTGCTCTTGGACCGAAGCCGAGAAGCTATCGCGTAACCATAAACAAGAAAGTAAAAAGGCTGGCTATGATTTCCGCGCTTTCTTCCAAGGTCGAAGCAGGTGAACTGATTGTCGTTGACAATATCGCACTTGACGAGTACAAGACCAAGAAGATGGTGGCGTTCCTGTCAGCAGTCGGCGCCGATAAAAAGGCAATGATCGTGTTGCCCGAAAACGCGGACGAGAAGGTTATCAAATCCGCTGCGAATATTCCGGGCGTAATTACCGCTCCTGTCAATGCGTTGAACGTATATGACATCTTGAAATACGACAAGTTTATTATTGCGAAGGACGCGGTTGCTAAGATTGAGGAGGTATATGCGTAATGAGAACTGCATACGACATAATCTTAAAACCCGTCATCACAGAAGCTTCTATCGAGAATATCCGCGACAAGAAGTATACCTTCAAAGTTGCGAAAGACGCGAACAAAACAGAGATTAAAAAAGCGGTCGAGGAGATATTCAAGGTTCAGGTTGAGAAGGTTACCACCATTAACATGAAGCGGAAGCCCAAGAGACTGGGCTATCATGTAGGCACGACGAGCGAGTGGAAGAAAGCGATCGTTAAGCTTACGCCCGATTCAAAGACCATCGAGTTCTTCGACAGCCTGATGTAAGCGAAAGGAGTTTAATAATGGCGACGAAAACTTATAAACCGACAACTCCCTCAAGAAGAAACATGGCTACTCCTTCTTTTGAGGAGATTACCAAGACAACTCCTGAGAAAAGTCTTGTAACAATACTCAAGAAAAAAGCAGGCCGTAACAACACCGGTAGAATCACTGTTCGCCATAAAGGCGGCGGAAACAAGAGAAAATACAGAATTATCGACTTCAAGCGCGCTCAGAAAGAAGCCGGCTCGACGGTATTAAGCATTGAGTATGATCCGAACAGAACCGCTTACATCGCGCTTCTTGCCGATGAGAACGGCAAAAAGAGCTATATCATCGCTCCGCACGGATTAAAGGTCGGCGACGTTCTTTATTCTGGCCCGCATGCGGACATTAAGCCCGGAAACGTGCTGCCGATCGCGCAGATTCCAGTCGGTACTTTTATACATGCGATTGAGCTTTATCCCGGAAAAGGCGCCCAGCTGGTTCGCGCTGCCGGCGCCGCCGCGCAGCTGATGGCAAAAGAGAACGGCATGGCTCAGATCAGACTTCCCTCCGGCGAAGTAAGACTTGTTCGGCTCGACTGTACGGCAACCATCGGACAGGTCGGCAACCTTGATCACGAGAACATCAAGCTCGGCAAGGCCGGTAAGTCCAGACACCTCGGCATCAGACCTACCGTCCGCGGTTCCGTTATGAACCCGGTTGACCATCCGCACGGCGGTGGCGAAGGTAAGTCTCCGATCGGCAGACCGGGTCCGGTTACTCCTTGGGGCAAACCTACTCTTGGCTACAAGACAAGAAACAAGAAGGCTCGTTCGAACAAGTTTATTATCAAACGCAAGAACGACAAATAGGGTAAAGGAGGATTACTACTGTGAGCAGAAGTGTTAAAAAAGGACCGTACGTCGACGCCAAACTGCTGAAGCGTATCCAGGAAATGAATAAGAACGGCGAAAAAAGAGTGATTAAGACCTGGTCCCGTGCTTCGACAATATTCCCTGAATTTGTCGGACATACAATTGCGGTTCATGACGGCAGGAAGCATGTTCCTGTTTATATCATAGAGGATATGGTCGGTCATAAGCTCGGAGAGTTCGCTCCGACAAGAACGTTCAGAGGACATTCGGGATCCAAGACCTCGAACACAGGAAAATAACGGCTGATTGAAAGGAGGCACAATACTGTGGAAATAAAAGAAGCAAAAGCTTGTCTGAAGCAATTGCGGATTTCTCCCAGAAAGGTAAAAATCGTACTTGACCTGATAAGAAATAAAGATGTGGCCCAGGCAGCCGCTATCTTGAAGAATACAAACAAAATTGCATGTGAAAGCATTGAAAAGCTCCTTAAATCGGCAGTAGCAAATGCAGAGCATAACTACGAGATGGACAGGGATAAGCTTTATATCGCTGAGTGCTATGTAACGCCCGGCATCATGAAGAATATGAAAAGGGTTATGCCGAGAGCCAGAGGTAGCGCTTTCCGTATATTAAAGCGGACTTCGCATGTTACTATTAAGTTAAGGGAAAGAGTTTAGGAGGAGACAAAAATGGGACAAAAGGTTAATCCGCACGGACTGCGTGTAGGCATTATTAAGGACTGGGATTCCCGTTGGTTCGTTAAGGACGAGGTCTTTGGCGAAACATTGGTTTCCGACTATAAACTCAGAAAATATCTTAAGGAAAAGCTGCATCAGGCAGGCGTTCCCAGAATTGAGATTGAAAGAGACAACTCCCGCGTTAGAGTTATCATTCACTGCGCAAAGCCGGGCATTATCATCGGCAAGGGCGGAGCTGAAATTGATAAACTGAAGAAGGATATCATCAACTTCCTGAAGGTACCCGCAAACGTTCAGGTTGACGTCAAGGTTATGGAAGTAAAGCAGCCTGACCTCAACGCGCAGCTCGTTGCGGAGAATATCGCGGCGCAGCTTGAGAAGAGAATTTCGTTCCGCCGCGCCATGAAGCAGGCGATCGGCAGAGCCATGAAGCTGAACGCAAAAGGTATCAAGATCGCGGTTTCCGGCCGTCTTGGCGGCGCAGAAATTGCGAGAACCGAGCATTACCACGAGGGTACCATTCCGCTTCAGACACTGAGAGCGGATATTGACTACGGATTTTACGAGGCGAACACCACTTACGGCAAAATCGGCGTAAAAGTCTGGATTTATAAGGGAGAAGTTCTTCCTGAAGTAAAGCGCACAGTGTCGAACGAAGGAGGCAGAAAAAATGTTAATGCCTAAAAGAGTGAAATACAGACGTGTTCAGAGAGGCCGTCTGACCGGCAAAGCAACCAGGGGCAACAGGATAACGGACGGTTCTTTTGGACTTGTCGCCATGGAACCCGCTTGGATTACAAGTAATCAGATCGAAGCGGCCCGTGTTGCGATGACCCGTTATATCAAGAGAGGCGGCAAGGTCTGGATTAAGATTTTCCCGGATAAGCCTGTCACTGAAAAGCCTGCCGAAACTCGAATGGGTTCCGGTAAAGGTAGCCCCGAGTACTGGGTAGCTGTTGTCAAGCCGGGCAGAGTTATGTTTGAGATGGACGGCATTTCCGAAGAGGATGCGCGCGAGGCAATGCGTCTTGCATCCCATAAGCTTCCGATCAAATGTAAGTTTGTTACCAAGGCTGACCTCGAGTAACAGGAGGTAACGAGATGAACATTAAAGAAATAAGAGAAATGACTACGGCTCAGCTTGAGAAAACGCTCAAGGAACAGAAGGAAGAGTTGTTCAAGCTTCGTTTCCAGCATTCCATTAACCAGCTCGACAATCCGATGAAAATAGTCGAAACAAAAAAGACTATTGCGAGAATACTCACTGTGCTCCGCGAGAAGGAACTCGCTGAGAAACGGGCATAGAAAGGAGTAAGCCGAGATGGAACAAAGAGCTTTGAGAAAAACAAGAGTTGGCAAAGTTGTCAGCAATAAAATGGACAAGACGATCGTCGTTGCCATAGAGGATCACATTCAGCATCCGCTCTATAAAAAGATTGTCAAGAGAACCGTCAGATTAAAGGCGCATGACGAAAAGAACGAATGCAATATTGGCGATACGGTCAAGATTATGGAGACCCGTCCGCTTTCCAAAGAAAAAAGATGGCGCCTCGTCGAAATTATAGAGAAAGCTAAGTAATAGGAGGTACACAATGATACAGCAACAATCATTTCTGAAAGTTGCCGATAACACCGGCGCGAAAGAATTAATGTGCATCCGAGTACTTGGCGGCACAGGCAGACGGTATGGCGGTATCGGTGATGTTATTGTTTGCTCTGTTAAAAAGGCAGCTCCCGGCGGACTCGTAAAGAAAGGCGATGTTGTCCGCGCTGTCATCGTTAGAACAGTTCAGGGAACGCGCAGAGCCGACGGCTCGTATATTAAGTTCGATGAAAACGCAGCTGTTTTGATAAATGAAGATAAAAACCCAAAAGGAACGCGTATTTTTGGACCGGTTGCCCGTGAGCTTCGTGAAAAGGATTATATGAAAATACTCTCCTTGGCACCCGAAGTTGTTTAGTGGGAGGTAACTTACAATGAGTGAAAAAAGAAGAAAGATGCACGTAAAGACGGGAGACACCGTTGTCATAATTTCCGGCAAGTACGCCAACTTCAAGGATAAAACCATCGGCAAGGTGCTCGGTGTTTCTCCGAAAGAGGGCAAGGTCATTGTTGAGGGCGCATGCATGGTTTCCAAGCATGTAAAACCCAAGAAGCAGGGCGAACGCGGCGGAATTATCAAAACTGAGAGCGCAATTTACGCAAGCAAGGTTATGCTCTACTGCCCCAAATGCCAGGCGGGCAGAAGAGTAAGACACAAGACTACTGAAAACGGCGAAAAAATCAGAGTCTGTGTAAAATGCGGCGAAACAATATAAAGCGGGGGAGGATAAAAGATGTCATATTTAGCGAAATACTACAAGAGCGAAGTCGCTCCCGCTCTGATGAAGAAATTCAATTATAAGAGTCCGATGCAGATTCCGCGCCTTGACAAGGTTGTTATCAACGTAGGCGCCGGCGACGCAAAGGAAAACCCGAAGGTTATCGACAACATAATCGCCGAACTGACTGCGATTTCCGGACAGAAGGCGGTTCCCACCGTCGCTAAGAAGTCGGTTTCCAACTTCAAACTCCGTGCGGGAACAAAGATCGGCGTTAAGGTAACGCTTCGCGGCGAAAGAATGTATGAGTTTGTTTATAAACTTTTCAATCTTGCGCTTCCGAAGGTTCGTGACTTCAAAGGCATCAACCCCAACTCCTTTGACGGCAGAGGAAACTATTCGCTGGGACTGAAAGAACAACTGATTTTCCCTGAAATCGATTACGACAAGGTCGATAAAATCAGAGGCATGGATATCGTTTTCGTAACCACGGCTCAGAACGACGAAGAAGCAAGAGAGCTTCTGACATTGCTGGGCGCTCCGTTTCAGAAAGTTTAAGGAGGTAAGTACAGATGGCAAAGAAAGCAATGATCTTAAAGCAGCAAAGAAAGCCTAAGTATTCTACCCGTGCTTATAATAGATGCAAGATTTGCGGCAGACCGCATGCTTATCTGCGCAAATATGGTGTATGCCGTATATGCTTCAGGAATCTTTCCTACGCAGGACAGATCCCCGGAATCAAGAAGGCAAGTTGGTAAGGAGGATACAATATGCAGATGACAGACGTAGTAGCAGATATGCTCACAAGAATTCGCAATGCCAATGCGGCAAAGCACGAAACTGTTGACATTCCTGCTTCCAATTTGAAAAAAGCGATCGCGCAGATCTTACTTGATGAAGGGTATATCAAGGGCTATACCGTATCGGATGACAGCAAGCAGGGTACTATCACCATCACCCTGAAATACGGCGAAGGCAAATCAAGAGTTATTCAGGGCTTGCGCAGAGTTTCGAAACCCGGTCTGAGAATTTACGCATCGAGCAAGGACCTTCCTAAAGTAAGAAACGGACTTGGAATTGCGATTATATCCACCTCAAAAGGCATTATGACCGATAAAGAAGCGCGTAAGAACAATATCGGCGGCGAAGTTCTCGCTTTTGTATGGTAGGGAGGAGATTAAGATGTCAAGAATAGGCAGAAAGCCGGTCGTTATACCCGCGGGCGTCACCGTAACAATTGGCGCTGACAATTTGGTAACAGTGAAAGGTCCCAAAGGTACGCTGACCGAAAAGCTCCCGAGTGAAATAATCATAGAGCAGGAGAGCGATAAAATTATAGTGAAGCGTCCGAATGACGAGAAGGAAATGAGATCTCTTCACGGACTTTCAAGAACGCTTATCGCAAACATGGTAACCGGCGTAACTGAAGGCTATCAGAAAAAGCTTGAGATAAACGGCGTTGGCTACAAGGCAGCCAAGCAGGGCAAGCAACTCGTACTGAACCTTGGATATTCGCACACGATTGTATACGATGAGCCCGAAGGAATTAAGTTTGACGTTCCGGATCCCAACACGATTATCATTAGCGGACCGGGCAAACAGCAGGTCGGACAGATTGCTGCTGAACTGAGAAGCAAGAGACCTCCTGAGCCTTACCTCGGAAAAGGCGTCAAGTACGCTGAAGAGAGAATAAGGCGTAAGGCCGGAAAAGCCGGTAAGAAATAGAAAGGAGCGTTAAGAATATGGTACATCGTGTCGACAGCAATAAACAGCGTCTAAAGCGTCATAAAAGGGTCAGGGCGAAGATATTCGGTACTCCCGATAGACCGCGTCTTTGCGTCTATCGTTCGCTCGCGAATATCTATGCTCAGATTATAGATGATACTGTCGGAAAAACATTAGTATCGGCCTCCAGCGTTGAGCCGGAATTCGGCGAAAATGGCGGCAACAAAGCTGCGGCAAGAAAAGTCGGAGAGCTTGTTGCAAAGAGAGCATTGGAAAAGGGTATCACCACAGTGGTATTCGACAGAGGCGGCTACCTGTATCACGGTCGCGTGAAGGAGCTCGCTGACGGTGCCCGCGAAGCCGGACTTAACTTTTAGGAGGAAAACATGAAGATCGATTACACTACTTTGGATTTAAAAGAGGTTCCTGTATTTACAAAGCGTGTATCAAAGACCGTCAAGGGCGGACGTATCGCAAGGTTTTCCGCGCTGGTTGTCGTAGGCGACGGTAACGGTCATGTCGGCTACGGTCTCGGCAAGGCCGCCGAAGTTCCGGATGCGATCAGCAAGGCGATCGAAGCCGCAAAGAAAAACATCATTGCCGTATCGCTCAAGGGAACAACCATTCCTCATGAAATTATCGGCGAGTTCGGAGCAGGCAAGGTGCTGTTAAAGCCGGCGGCTCCCGGTACCGGTATCATCGCGGGCGGCAAAATGCGTGCTGTTCTTGAATTGGCAGGAATACGCGATATACGCGCAAAATCACTGCGCTCAAACAACCCTATAAATGTCGTAAAAGCTACCTTTGAAGCGCTCAAGGGTCTGCGCACACCCGAGCAGGTTGCTCTTATGCGTGGCGTTAGTGTAGAAAGTTTATAGGAGGAGGCGGCGTCATGGCAAAAGTAAAGCTTACTCTTACAAAAAGTCTTATTGGCCGTAAAGAAGATCAGATTCTTACAGCTCACTCGCTGGGTTTAAGAAAAATAGGCGACTACAAGGTCGTTGAGAAGGACGCAGCGATTGAAGGAAAAATCAAAACCATTTCGCATCTCATCAGTGTGGAAGAGCTGTAAGAACAGCGTAAAGAATTTTTGAATAGGAGGATAAAACAATGAAGCTTCATGAGCTTTCTCCGGCAGAAGGTTCTACCAGACCCAGATTTCGCAAGGGTAGAGGTATCGGAAGCGGTAACGGAAAAACCGCTGGTCGCGGCCATAAGGGTCAGAACGCGCGCTCGGGCGGTGGAGTAAGACCCGGTTTCGAAGGCGGACAGCTTCCGCTTTACAGGAAACTGCCCAAAAGAGGTTTTACGAACCGTTTTGCAAAGCAATATGCAATTGTAAATGTTGAACAGCTTGAAGTTTTCGAGAAGGATTCTGTCGTTGATGCGCAGGCCCTGATCGAAAAAGGAATTATAAAGAAAGTTTACGACGGACTCAAAGTCCTCGGAAACGGAGAAATCACCAAGGCGTTAACCGTTAAAGCAGCTATTTTCTCAGCAACCGCGAAGGAAAAGATAGAGGCCGCAGGCGGAAAGGCTCAGGTGATTTAAATGTGGCGAATTTACAAAAACGCTTGGAGTATTGATGATATTCGGAAAAGAATGCTTTTTACGCTTCTGATCATCGTGTTGTTCAGAATCGGTTCTGCCGTCCCGGTTCCGTTTATCGACAGCCAGGTATGGCAGGATTGGTTCAACAACGAGACCGTAAAAGGCTCTTTCCTCGAATACTTCAACATGTTGTCAGGTGACGCGTTTTCAAAAGCCACATTGTTCTCGTTGGGCGTTAACCCCTACATTACCGCCTCGATCGTTGTGCAGCTTCTTACCGTAGCCATTCCGGCATTGGAGAAGCTGCAGAAAAGCGGTCCCGAAGGTCAGGAAAAAATATCCAGAATCGTACGTTATACTACGCTCGGTCTTTCGATTTTGACATCCTACGGCTATTATCTGACCATGAAGAATTACTCCGCGATTGTTAGCACCGGAGTTTTCGAGATGTTCGTCATTATAATAGCCTACACTGCAGGTTCCTGCATGGTTATGTGGATTGCCGAAAAGATTGACGAAAAAGGTATCGGCAATGGTATCTCCATCCTTCTTTTCGTAAACATCACGGCCGGACTGACAATCAGACTTTTGGAAATCTTCCTGCTTATCCGGGAAGAGACGATTCCGGTTATCGCAGCCGTCGTTATGATGCTTGCGATCATCACCGCGATCGTATTCTTCTCAGAGTCTGAGAGAAGACTGCCGGTTCAGTACGCGAAAAGAGTTGTAGGCAGAAAGATGTACGGCGGCATGAATACCAACCTGCCGATTAAGGTTTTACTCGGCGGCGTTATGCCGATCATCTTTGCGAATGCGATCACGACCGTTCCTCAGACGCTGGCGATCATCATCCCGAGCTGGAGAAATACCATCGAGAAATACTTTACGCCCAGCAGTCCGTCCTGGGGTTGGTTGTACGTTTTAGTGAACTTTGTTCTGATTATTGCGTTTGCATATTTTTACAACAGCATATCCTTTAACACCATAGAAATTGCAAACAACCTGAAAAAGAACGGCGGAACCATTCTTGGTTACCGTCCGGGCAAACCGACCGCTGATTATATTCAGAAGGTCGTCAACAGGATCACGTTAATTGGTTCGTTGTTCCTGTCTTTCGTGGCAATATTCCCGATTCTTATGTCATGGACCGGAGAAATGGCGTTCAGACTGCTCATTTTCGGCGGAACATCCATCATCATTATCGTCGGCGTCGCGCTTGAGACGACCCGCACCATCGAAAGTGAGATTACGATGCGTCATTACAAAGGATTCCTTGAATAGAGGCGACATTTTATGAACATCATCTTTTTCGGACCTCCTGGTGCCGGCAAGGGCACTCAGGCGGAGATTATCAGCAAAGAGCTGAACATTCCAACGATTTCTACCGGCGCGATTATTCGCGAAGCGATTAAAAACGGTACCGAGATGGGTTTGGCGGCCAAGAGCGCGATTGAATCCGGCGCGCTGGTTTCCGACGAAATCGTTATCGGAATCATAAAAGACAGACTTGCGGAACCGGACTGCAAAAACGGGTTTATTCTTGACGGATTTCCGAGAACCATACCGCAGGCAATCGCCCTTGAAAAACTCGGCGTAAACATAGACGTTGTGATTTCGCTCGAGGTTGCGGACGAAACGATTATAAACCGCATGAGCGGAAGAAGGGTATGCGGCAAATGCGGCGCTACCTATCATATCGTTTCCAATCCGAGCAGGGACAACAAAACCTGCGATAAATGCGGTTCGGAACTTACGATGAGAAAAGACGACGACCCCGAAGTAGTCAAGAACAGACTGGTAACCTATCACAAGGAAACCGAGCCGCTGCTTGAATACTATACAAAGAAGGGCATCGTAAAAACCGTTGTAGGCCAGGAAAAACTCGAAGACACGACAAGCCTCACAAGGGCGGCATTAGGTCTATGATTACCATTAAGACGGACGCCGAAATCGAGTTGATGCGTCAGGCAGGCAGGATAGCGGCAATCGCGCGCGAGGTCGCAGGTTCTTATATAAAGGAAGGCGTTACAACCCACTTTATTGACCAGAAGATCAAAGCCTGCATCCTTGCGCACGGCGCAACGCCGTCGTTTCTCGGATACGGCGGTTTCCCCGCTTCCGCTTGCGTGAGCGTTAACGAGGAAGTCATCCACGGTATCCCGTCATCAAGAACACTCAAGGACGGCGATATTGTAAAAGTCGACGTCGGAGCGTATTATAAAGGCTTTCACGGTGACTGCGCCGCTACGTTCGCGGTTGGAAATATCAGCGACGAAGCCAAAAGGCTGATTGCGGTAACCGAACAGTGCTTTTACGAAGGCATCAACGCAATCAAGCCGGGCGGCAGAATCGGCGATATTTCGAACGCCATTTATCAATACGCGAAGAAGCACGGCTATGAAGTTGTCCGTGAATTTATTGGACACGGAGTAGGCAGAAATCTCCACGAATCACCCGATGTTCCTAATTACGGACCAGCCGGAAGAGGGCCCAGGCTGCAGGCGGGCATGACGTTTGCAGTAGAACCGATGGTAAACGTCGGAACCTGGGAGGTTAGAGTATTACCAAACAAATGGACTGTTGTCACTGCCGACGGAAAACTTTCCGCGCATTATGAGAACACAATCGCGGTGACGAACAGCGGAGTCGTAATACTGACTGATCCAAATCCCTGAGGATGGTAGAGTATGAATGATTATCTGGGTCTCATGGTAATTTCACTTGCGGGTAGAGATAAAGGTAGAATCGCGGCTGTGGTTGGCGTCATCGACGAGAACTACGTGCTCATCGCCGATGGCCGGACCAGAAAAACCGAATCACCCAAAAAGAAGAAATTAAAACACATACGTGTAATTACCGGTGTTGATGAAAAACTGACAAGACTTGAGCCCGGAAAACTGACAAACAGGCAGATTAGGGAACGAGTTAGAGAACTGGAAGAAGTTCTCGGCACCGAGGTTTGATGTTTTAAAGGAGGTATTATTCTGGCTAAAGACGATGTCATTGAATTTGAAGGCGTGGTAACGGAAGTATTGCCCAATACCGTCTTTAAAGTAAAACTATCAAACGGTCATATCATTACTGCTCATATTTCAGGTAAAATGCGTATGCATTACATTCGAATCCTTCCCGGCGACAAAGTAACCGTGGAGGTTTCGATATACGATCTGAGTCAGGGCAGAATAACATACCGTCAAAAATAGTTCGAAATTCGTATAACCGACAAGCAATCTTTTGATAATAAGAATTATTAAGAATGCATTCGAATGAGATACGGCTGTTTTTTTGCAGCGAAATCCCACTACCGGCATCCGGCCGGGGAAAGGAATGATCATCATGAAGGTAAAGCCTTCCGTTAAGAAAAGATGCGAGAAGTGTAAGATTATCAAACGCAAAGGCAGGATAATGGTCATTTGCGAGAACCCCAAACACAAGCAAAAACAAGGATAGGAGAGAGGTGTAACAATGGCTCGTATTTCCGGTGTTGATATTCCAAACTCAAAGCGCGTCGAGATTGGACTTTGCTATATTTACGGTATCGGCAGATCACTCTCGAACAAAATACTCCAGAAAACCGGCATTAATCCCGACACTCGCGTCAAGGATTTGACCGAGGAAGATATAGCGAAACTCCGTGAGGAGATTGAAAACAACTATGTCGTTGAAGGCGATCTGCGTCGCGAGATCGCTATGAACATTAAGCGGTTGGTAGACATTGACTGCTATCGCGGACAAAGACATAGAAAAGGTCTGCCCGTAAGAGGACAGAGAACCAAAACCAACGCAAGAACAAGAAAAGGTCCGGCAAAGACCATCGCGAACAAGAAGAAGTAAAAGGAGGGAAACCGATTAAATGGCAGCAGCACAGAAGAAAGTCGCTACAAAAAAGAGACGCGAGCGTAAAAATATTGAGCGCGGCGCAGCACACATCCGTTCAAGCTTTAACAACACCATCGTTACGATCACCGATACCAAGGGCAACACAATTGCCTGGGCGTCCGCTGGTGGGCTTGGATACAGAGGCAGCCGGAAATCGACTCCTTATGCAGCGCAGATGGCTTCGGAAGCAGCAGCGAAAGCAGCTATGGAACACGGCATGAAGACGGTTGAAGTCTATGTCAAAGGTCCCGGTCAGGGAAGAGAAGCTGCGATCAGAGCACTTCAGGTAGCCGGTCTTGAGATTAGTCTTATTAAAGATGTTACACCTATTCCTCATAACGGTTGCAGACCGCCTAAGAGAAGACGTGTTTAAACAATTTGAATTGGAGGTTATTAAATGGCAAGATATACAGGAGCAGTATGCAGACTGTGCCGCAGAGAAGGCTGCAAACTCTTTTTGAAAGGTGATAGATGCTTCTCCGATAAATGCTCGATTGCTCGCAGAGGAAAGGCTCCGGGACAGCACGGCGCGAACTCCAACAGAAGAAGAGCGAAAGAATATGGTCTGCAGCTTCGTGAAAAACAAAAGGCTAAAAGGTACTATGGCATTCTGGAAAAGCAGTTTAAGAACTACTTTATCAAGGCCGACAAGAAGGAAGGTCAAACAGGCGAGAACCTGCTTACCGCCATCGAGAGACGTCTTGATAATGTGGTTTACCGTATGGGTCTGGCTGATAGCCGCAGAGAGGCGCGTCAGCTCGTTACGCACGGTCATTTCAGAGTGAACGGCAAGAAGGTTAACATTCCTTCCTACCTTGTAAACAAAAACGATGTCATATCCCTGAAGGAAAGCAGCCGTGATTCTGAAAAGTTTAAAATGCTTATCGAGAATATCACCGCAAGGACAGTACCTTCCTGGATAAGTTTGGATAAGGAGAACGTATCAGCAACGATCACCGCTCTTCCGACACGCGCTGACATTGACTTCCCGTTTGAGGAACATCTCATCGTCGAGTTGTACTCGAAGTAAGAATTAATATTAAATATCGCGTTCCTTTATTTAATATTAATTCGGGCCTACAACAAAGGAGGTTACTTTAATGATCGAAATCGAAAGACCGAGCATAATCACCGCTGAGCTTAGCGAAGACGGCAATCACGGAACTTTTGTTGTTGAACCTCTTGAGCGTGGTTACGGCATAACGCTCGGCAATTCATTGAGAAGAGTGCTTTTAAGCTCGCTTCCCGGTGTTGCTGCTACCAGCGTAAAAATTGACGGCGTTTTGCACGAAATATCAACTGTTCCCGGCGTTAAGGAAGATGTCCCGGAGATCATTCTGAATGTAAAAGGAATCGTAGCCAAGCTTTACAGTCAGGAACCGAAAACATGCATCATCGATGTCAGGGGCGGTGAAGTAACCGCCGGCGACATTCAGTGCGATTCGGATATTCAGATTCTGAATCCGAGTCATCACATAGCAACGGTTGAAGATGGTTATCCCTTCTATATGGAAATTACCTTCGATCACGGACGCGGTTATGTACCTGCCGAGAAAAACAAGGCGGCTGTTGACAACCCGCCGATCGGCGTTATATATACGGATTCAATTTTTACACCTGTCTATAAGGCGAATTACACAGTTTCAAACACCAGAGTCGGCAATATTACCGACTACGATAAACTTACGCTTGAAGTCGCCACAAACGGCACGATAAGCGCAAAAGAAGCAATTTCGCTCGCCGCGAAGATTCTCAGCGAGCATATCAACCTCTTTATCGAGCTTTCGGCTGAAACGAAGAATACCGAAATCATGGTTGACAGAGAAGAAACCACGAAAGAAAAAGTTCTCGATATGACCATCGAAGAACTTGATATGTCGGTACGCAGTTTTAACTGCCTGAAGCGCGCGGGCATTGATACGGTTGGCGATCTTATTAACCGTACCGAGGAAGACATGATGAAGGTTCGAAACCTTGGTAAAAAATCACTTGAAGAGGTTATCCAGAAGCTTGCATCACTTGGACTTTCATTAAAGAAATCCGATGATTAAGCGGCTGAAGTAAAATCTATATAAAGGAGGCAAAGATAATGCCCGGAACAAGAAAGTTAGGCAGGAAAACAGATCATAGACTGTCCATGCTGAAAGGAATGGTAACATTTCTTTTAGAGAAGGGTAAAATCGAAACAACAGTAACACGCGCAAAAGAAGTTAGCGCGCTTGCAGATAAAATGGTAACGCTGGGCAAAGAAAACACGCTTGCTTCGAGAAGACAGGCGTTGGCTTTCCTCAAGAAGGAGAGCGTGGTAGCAAAACTGTTTACCGTGATCGCGCCGAATTACAGCGATCGCAACGGCGGCTACACGAGAGTGTTGAAGATAGGCCCGAGACGTGGTGACGGCGCCGAAATGGCCATCATTTCAATGGTCGACGCCGAATCCATCTACGAAACCAACGAAAAAGACAAGAAAAAGAAAGCTGAAGAGAAAAAGTCCGAAGAAAAGGAAGCAAAGAAATCCGAGAAGACAACCGAAAAGAAGACCGCTTCGAAGAGGACTTCTTCCAAGAAAACGGACAAGACCGAAACCCAAGCTGAAGACAAGGCTGAAGCCAAAGCCGAAAGCAAAGCTGCTGAAGGCGCCGCTAAGAAGACAACAAGAAGAAAAGCCAAGTCGAAAGCTTCCGCTGCAACTGAATCTGCTGAAGCAGCATCAACCGAAACAGCGCCCGCGGCGGCTGTTCAGGCTGAAGAAACTTCTGCAACAGATACTGCTTCCGCTGAATCCGCTGCAGAGAGCGCAGACGCTGAAAAGAGCGCAGAGTAAACCGCAAAAAAATACAGAGAGTTTGGAATACAAACTCTCTGTTTTTTTATCGAATGATAATGGCCTGCTGTCCAAGCTGTTTGTACCGCTTTTCAAACAGCTCCATCGAGTAGGTTACGATGCCTCTCCAGGGGTCGTTTAACGTAACCGTCTTCTTCACGGTATCGTATCCGACCAAAACGGTCGCGTGCTCGTTGAGATAAAACTCCACCGTTTCGCCGGTGTCTTCCGCAATCCAGGTTTTCGCGACGTAGGTGTTCGTCATGTTGATCGTCGCCCAGCAGATAACCGGCTGTCCCAGCGAAACATAGCAATACAGCTCATCAGGCGTAGCGCCGGTTATGTTCCTCACGGTCCGGTCCGTAATCACGTTTTCTCGAAAGTAGTTTTCCGCCGTGATGGCGACGACGGGCGCGTAACAGCCGATGCCGTCTTTTTTGTAAGGATTCCCGATAAAATGGGTGTTCATGCTGTACAGCTTTGTAGTTTTCGGCATATAATGATCTACGATTTCGCATTTGTCGGCGTCGAAGCCTAAAAAATTGAGCACGATCGCCAAAGCCGTCGCCTCGCAGCCGGTTGGAAGCTCGGGTTTTTGCAGGATGTTTTTCATTTCGATGTAAAACTTGCCTTCCGGCGGAACATCCGGAAAGATTTCGCTCGTCGTCTGCGACGACTCGAGCGGCGCGGATATGTCGGCGGAATCAGAAGAGGATGCGCTCGATTCCGGGTCAAGAAGAAACGTTTCTTTACTGTCGGAGTTTTCATGCGTGCCGTCCGAATCGTCAGATAAAGCGCAGGAAGCGGCGTTCGGGCTGGAAAAACGGTTCTGGTTTTGATTCGCAGTAAACAGAAGACTGCATAATACCAAAAGAAAAGTAATCAAAATAAAAAAAGTGAATTTCGATGCAGAAGAAGCAAGAGAAAGATGCCCTGCCTTCAGGCTTTTCAAGACAATCACCTCATTACGAAAAAACAAGTCTTCCTGCGTCTTATACATGATATTTTCTTTTTAAGATTCCGGCCTTTTCTTTAATATAAAGGACAAGTCGCATGAAAAGCGTCGAAAGGGGAATAAGAATTCTCCCCTTGAATTATCAAGGGGAGTTTTTCGCTATAGAGAATTACTTATCCAAATCTAAGTATAACAGCGGGTTGACAGATTTTCCGTGATCTTCAACCGAGAAATGCAGATGCGGTCCCGTAGCTCTGCCGGTGGCGCCGATTTGACCGACAACATCGCCGGTTTTGACCGTCTGGCCTTTTGTTACCAGTATTTTTGAGAGATGCGCGTAGGTGATGATAATGCCGTTGCCGTTGTCGATTTTCACGTTGTTGCCCAAACCCGACGAATAACAAGCCTGGATAACCGTACCGTTCATGGCCGCGTAAACGTCGTGTCCGTAGCAGCTGCCGCTGATCGCGATAATGTCGATGCCGTCGTGGAAACCGTCCTCTCTATATCCGTAACCGGAACTGATTCTGCCGTGATAGGGAGAAGCCAAAATGCCGAGAGAATTGACGGTTTTGTCGGCGTTCAGAGCGCCGCGTTCGACAATCTCGTTGGTAGGTTTCTCGATAACTTCGGTTGAAAGATAAGTTTCCTCAACCAGGACGTCGTCATGATAAACGTACGCGTAATTTTCGATTCCGACACCGTTCGCGCCCGCGGTGACCACTTTTTCGTAGCCGGCAACTCTCAAATCGGTATCGACGTAGTCCGTATCATAAGGAATCTCAACCGTTTTGGTTCCAGTCGCTTTTACTTCCGCCGACAGTTTGCAGTCGATGGCCTCGCCCGTAATGCTCTTGACGACGAACGTGAAGGAGTACTCGTTCTCCATGCCCAAGAGCTTGTAAAGCGTAGCCTCGTCTGCGATGTACTGGGGATTAAACTCTCCCTCTTCGATGATAACGTCGTTTCTCAGTCTGTAACTTGTGATATTCGTGATGGGAAGCGAAGCAACCTTTGCGTTCAGAAGAATATCAAGCGCCGAATCGATTGTTTCTTTATTCTCAGCAGCAGCAATGAATGAACCGTCGATATAAAGACCGTACGCGCTGACAAGATTGTTCGCCTGCGCGGTGATTGCCGCTTCCTGTCCGTATATCGAAACATCCTGGTCTGCTAAGTCGCTGTGGTTTCCAGAAAAAACTAAAACGCCTGTAAACAATAAAGAGAACACTAAAACAGATATGACGAGATTTCTGAAATGTGAATTCCTAAAGGTAAAGGCCGTTATAGCTTTTTGCTTGTACTCCACCAGCGAAGAAAGTGTGGATGGAAATTTCAAGCTTATAACTCCTCTCGAGTTGCATTAGATGCTTAATATATAAATGTAAAATGTGAACTGGATGTTAACAAATGATAACATTTAGAGCAAAATCCGCCGTTTTGTCTAATGTGCTGTTATTTGGGCGGTAAAAATTGTGCAGTATTTATAATAAAAATCGTTGCACTTTTTAAAAAGAAGTATTATAATAAACAATAATACATTTTTTGCTGATAATATTTTATATTTATTCAACATATATCGTTTTTTAGGAGTGTTTAAATTGAAAATAACCATCACCAGAACCCAAACGCCAAAGCAAAAACCGGACCAGAACGCGCTCGGTTTTGGACGTTATTTTACCGACCATATGTTTATGATGAATTATACCGAGGGCATCGGCTGGCACGACGCAAGAATTGTTCCATTCGGCGACATATCGCTTTCGCCCGCATGCATGGTGTTCCATTACGCGCAGGAGATGTTTGAGGGTCTGAAGGCATATAAGACGGAAGACGGAAGAATTCTTTTGTTCAGACCTGAAAAAAATATAGAGAGAATGAACAGTACCAATAAAAGGCTCTGCGTTCCGCAGGTGAATCCGGACGACATCCTGCAGGCCATTATAGAGACTGTAAAGATTGACAGCGACTGGATTCCCACGCTGCCCGGCACGTCGCTCTACATACGTCCGTTCATCATCGCGACCGACCCGGCGCTCGGCGTACATCCGTCAAAGACCTACCTGTTTATGATTATTCTGTCGCCGGTCGGCGCGTATTACGCCGCCGGATTGAACCCGGTCGACATCTGCGTTGAGGATGAGTACGTACGCGCGGTCAGAGGCGGAATGGGCTTCGCGAAGGTAGGCGCCAACTACGCTGCTTCCTTAATCGGTCAGCAGAAAGCGGAGGAGAAAGGGTACGCGCAGGTTCTCTGGCTGGACGGCATAGAGCATAAGTATGTTGACGAGGTCGGCTCGATGAACGTCTTCTTCGTCATCGACGGTGAGGTCATCACGCCCTCTTTGGATGAAGGAAACATTCTGCCGGGCGTCACAAGGGCTTCCGCAATCGAACTGCTCCGCGCGTACGGATATAAGGTTACCGAGCGGAAAATCAGCATTCAGGAAGTGTACGACGCTGCGGAAAGCGGCAAACTGCAGGAGGTCTTCGGCACCGGAACCGCCGCCGTTGTATCGCCGGTCGGAAAGCTCGACTGGGACGGAAGAATCATCGTCATCAACGAGGGCAAAATCGGCAAGATTTCGCAGTTCCTGTACGACCAAATCACAGGCATTCAATTCGGCAGAATCAAAGATGAATTCGGCTGGACGAGAGAGGTTAAATAGTGTCTGATACGTTTGATTTTAAACCAAATGCAATGGACATGAACTCTCCCGAGAACGCCGGCGAACAGCAGGCGAATCTGGAGACTGGTATAAACGAATCGAATTCCGCTGCGAAGCTTACTTTAAAAGGTAAGCTTCGCGAACGCGGATTTTTTTCGTTTTGTTTCATCGCCTGCGTTGTCATTTTTCTGTTTTCAGTCGTCGTTTACACGGTTTCCCGGTTATCGAGCGATTTCGCGGAGTTTTGGGCAAGGTATCCGGCGTTCTGGCTTAAATTCGCGCAGGCAAAATCGACAACCTATTTTTATTTTTCCATCGCAGAGTGGCTTCTGCTGTCCATCCCGTTTATCGCAGTCTGGTATCTTGTCGCTTCGTGGCGCGCCATCAACAACTCAAAGAATCAGCGGGATTTTTACAAGTGGCTTACGCCGCTGATCTGTATTCTTTTGCTGATTGTTTCGGATTTCTTCCTTGCGTTCGGTCCGTGTTACTTCCGCTATCCGCTGGAGAAGAATCTCGGCATCGAAAAAAAGGGGGTTTCCGCGCAGGAGCTGTTTGATACCGCGGTCAAGGTGACCGAGGAAATGAAGGCGGATCTGGACAAGGTGAAATTTATCTACAACGGCGCGTCGATGATGCCTTACTCGTATCCGGAGCTGGTTGAAAAGCTGAACGCCGCGTTTGAGCGGTATGCGAAAAAGGTTGATTACATCGACACCTTTTACTCCTATCCGAAACCGATCGTGTTGTCGGAACTGCTCACCTACACGCATATTTCCGGCGTTTATTCGTTTATGACGGGCGAAGCCAACGTAAACACGAACTACCCCGATTTTATTCTGCCGTACACCATGGCGCACGAAATGGCGCACCAGCGCGGAATTGCGAAAGAGGACGAGGCGAATTTTGTCGCGTTCCTCGTCTGCATGGAGAGCGGCGACGCGTACATCCGCTATTCCGCCTGCAGCAATATGCTCAACTACCTGCTGAACGCGCTGCATCAGGCGGATTCCAAGCTATACAACAAGTATTATTCGGAATACTGCCCGGCTCAGTTGCGGGGCGAGTACGCGTCCTATTCCATTTTCTTTGACAAGTACAGAGAGAGCAAGGCATCGGAAGTTGCCGGTACGGTCAACAACGCTTTTCTCGGAACTCAGGGCCAGAAGGAAGGCATCAAGAGCTACGGTCTGGTTGTTGACCTTGCGGTTGCATACTATAAAGGAAAATAGTTTACAGGAGAGGTCTATGAGGAAAATCGCATTGCTTTTGGCTGTTGTTTTTTGCTTCGGCATTTTCAGCGGCTGTACGAAGAACGGTTCGGACAGCGTTTCCGATGTATCGGCGGATGCAAGTTCTGAACCGGCGTCGGAAGGAATCACCTATGCCACGATTGTGAGCATCGGCAAATCCTATACTTCTACCATCGAAGCGGACAGCAAGTATCCCGATTCTTACAACAGCGAGTTAACCGACGGAATACACGCAATCAACGCGTCCTACTCGGACACGCGGTTCTGCGGCTATAGTTTATCCGGACAGACATTCAGCATCACAATCGATCTTGAGAATGACGGAAAACGCCTTTACCAGTTCGAAATCAGCTACCTTGCGACCAGAGAGGCCGGAATTGCGCCTCCGTCGTTTGGTTTGGTATATATTTCGGATGACAACGAACAATGGACAAAGCTCGGCGCCGTGAAAATGCCCGAGTACGTAGAAAACACCGTTCAATCCGCCGTGCTGAAGCTGAACGAGCCGGTTGACGGCAGATATGTGCGCTTTAGCATCACAAAGGGCAGCGCGTGGACTTTTCTGGACGAGCTGACCGTAATCGCCGACGTTCCGGCTTTGGAATCCGAGCTGGCGTCGATCGCCAAAGTCGGCGAAGCGTATGCGAACGATACCACGACCAACGAAGAGCGGCTTGCGGCGCTGAAAGCGGTATCCGGCGACGTTGTGGACAGGAGCAGGACGAGAATCCTTGTTTCAAAGGGCAGCAGCTATCAGGCGTCCTATGCGGCGGATGCGCAGCAGTTCCCGGACGACGGCAAGAAACTGACGGACGGAAGCCCGACCGGCACCGGCTTTGAAAGTAATGCTTACGTGGGCTACGCGGGCGGCGGGCAGCTGGATTTGACCATAACACTGAGCAGCGAGCGCAGCGACCTGGCGGACTTCGAGCTGTCCATGTACAGCAGACCCTTAACCGGCATCGTGCTTCCCGTTTACGTGGACATCGCCGTTTCGACCGACAACAGCAATTACACGACCGTCGGCAGGGTATATGCCACGACCAACTTAAAACAGACCAACTACACCTACAGCTTAAGGCTTCAGAAAGCTGTCAGAGGCAAATATGTCCGCTTTACGCTTGCGCAGACGGACTCCAAGTGGTTCTTAATCGAAGAGGCGGCGGTGTACGCTTACGGCGAAGCCAAAGAGCGCAGCTTCTACCCGGCAGTCACCCTTCCGAAAGTGAGCGGCAGGAACTACTGGGATAACGGTTCGAAGAAGAACGAAAACCTCGTCGCCGGACTTCCGTATCAGATTTCGACCGGTTCGACGCTGGATGAGCAGTACTGGCAGTACAACGACCCGGTAACCAAAACGCTGCTTACCGACGGCATCATTTCCGAAAGCATGAATTACAGCAACGGTCTCTGGTTCAGGACCTGCAGAGGCATGTCCAGAAACATCTATTTCGACCTGACCCATACTTCGACGATAACCGGCTTTGCCGTGAACTTTTTAAACGTAAAATCCGCCGGTATTCTCGTGCCCGGTATGGTAACGCTCTACCTCTCCGACAACGGCGAGGAATGGTACGCGGTAAAGAGAGTAAAGCTTCCGGGCGTCGGCGACACGGCCATTGCGCGGATAAACGAAACGCTTGACACGCCGGTGCAGGCGCGGTTCGCGAAGGTTTCGTTCGACGTTTCGGTTCATGTATATTTGGATGAAATACAGATATTCGGCACAAAGTATGTCGCGCCGACGACCGCCACGCTCGACAAGCTTGGTCTGACGGCTGAGGTTTCCGGCAAAAGGCTCGCGCCGAGCGCGGATATTTTGGGCGGAGCGCACGACATTCTGCTCGCTTACCATAATTCCGAGTCCGCGAAACTGACAAAGGAAGTATTCCTTTCCTATGCCGGATATGTCGATAAGGAAGGCAAGATATTAGACACCATGTTCGACGGCTTCCTGTTCCTTCCGACCACCGGCAGCCTTCCCTCGGGCGGAAAACCGTATGAGAATTCCGTCAAATCCGACTGGGACTATCTGCTCAACAGCGTCTTTGCAAAGGACATCAACCTTGACGCCCTCAACCAGGCGGTCGGCGAAATCAAATCGGCGCTGAACCTGCCGGATTACAAGGTTATGGTCTATTACACCATTCTGTATCCCACCACGTCGGTAAGCAATTTCGGCGACGTGGACGGCGACGGCGTTTCCGAAAACTTTGCGAATCCGGCGGATAAGGCGAAAGCGATAAAGTGGTATGTCGACGAGTTTATCAAACGGTTCAGCGACGGCAACTACGAGAACCTGCAGCTGGCCGGCTTCTACTGGTTCCACGAGACCATCAACAGAAACGAGAACGATCTTGAAACCATCCGCGCAACAAGCGACATCGTGCATGAACTCGGCTACCAGCTGTTCTGGATACCGTATTTCAGCGCGAACGGTTATATGCAGTGGTCTATGTACGGCTTTGACGCGGTCTGCCTGCAGCCGAACTACGCGTTCTATGCGGACGTTCCGGCCGATAGAATTGCGGAAGCCGCCGCGATCGCGAAGGAATACAATATGTGCATCGAAATCGAGATAAACTCTCCGGCGCTTGGCGACAGCGTTTACTTCCAGCGGTACATGGATTACCTGGCGGGCGGCATCATCTACGGCTATATGACCGACAGCATCCATATGTACTACCAGAGCGTGATGGACATCTACAAGGCAAGCAAGTCCGAGTCGGCGAAGACAAGGCTGATTTATGATTACACGTATCAGTTCATCAAGAAGAACCTCAAGCTGAACCCGGATAAGCTGGACGACATTACCGTCAACGCGAAAGCGGACACCTATTACGAAGGCAAACTGTTCGACGCCGACGAGACAACGCTCGCGCGGGTTTCGCTGTCGGCGCAGAACGGCACTGTCACCGTAAACGAGGATGGAACCTTCCGGTATTACCCGAACAAGGGCTTTAAGGGAACCGATACCTTTACGTTCCAGATATCCAAATACCTCGGCTGGTCGGAGGATATAACGGTTACGGTGAACGTAGAATAAATAAAAAAGGTTACCACTACAAAAGGGCTGTTTTAAAAAGCAGCCCTTTTTTTATTTTTTATCGTCCGCCGGCTGAAAGGCTTGTTATCCATTCGGAAGTGCGCATTTTCTAAGCACAATATAAAACTTGACGAATCATTATAACAAAAAAACAGAAGACATCATGCAGTCTCCTGTTTCTTACGCGTCCTCGTTGTTCTGCGTGTTCTCGCCGCGCTGTTTGATGACTTTGAGCCTGGAGAAGTCCTCGCGCTCCTTTTCCTCCAGCGCGCCGGAAATATAAGCGATGGTGCTTCTCAGGCGTGGGATAATGATGTTGTTGAGCGCATTGGTGCGTTTTTGCGATTTCTTGATCGCGTCCGCCAGGCGGAATACGTTGCTTTCAACCTCGGCGAGCTTTGCGGTGAGCTTTTTTACCTCTACGAATTTCAGGTACGCGTCGTCGAGCATGGAGTTTGTGGACTCAAGCCCGTAATAAAGCGATATCGGCTGCTGTGCAAGCGTTACTTTGGGCAGCTCTACGCCCATTACGCTGTGCGTGGTGATACTCAGGCCGTCGTCAATCGGAATGGCCTGCGACGCTTCCTGAACGATTCCAAGCGTTATATTCGCCTTCTGGAGGGCAAGATACGCCTGCGCGTAGGTATCGTCTATCTTCGCCTGTATTTCCTTGACCTGTTCGATTAAATTCATCATTTCGCGCACAAGAATATTGCGCTTGCGGTCCATCAGGTCGTGACCGAGAACCGCGAGCGAATAGGACTTCTTTGCGTTGAGCAGGTTGCTTTTGGTCGGGACTACTTTTGAAGCCACCCGGCTGTCACCTCAAATCCCAATCTATATTCGCCTTGGTCTTTTTCTTTCGGTAATGTTCGGCAAGAATGTCGTTGCTTACCCGGTCGAGCGCTTCGAGCGGAAGCATGGACAACAGCTCCCAGCCGAGGTCAAGCGTTTCCTCAATCGAGCGGTTTTCGTTCTCGCCCTGGTTGAGGAAGTATTTTTCAAACGCGCGCCCGAACATAACCAGCTTTTTATCAATGTCGCTCAGTTCTTCCTCGCCGATGACGGACGCGAGCGCCTTGGCGTCCTGCACCTTCGCATACGAGGAGAACAGCTGGTTGGCAAGCGCGGCGTGGTCCTCTCTGGTGTAGCCTTTGCCGATGCCGTCCTTCATCAGACGGGACAGCGAGGGGAGCACTCCGACCGGCGGGTAAATGCCGATGGAGTCAAGCTCTCTATCCAAAACAATCTGCCCTTCGGTAATAAAGCCGGTCAGGTCGGGGACAGGGTGCGTGATGTCGTCGTTCGGCATGGTCAGAATGGGGATCTGCGTGACCGACCCGGAACTTCCTTTGATGATTCCCGCTCTTTCGTAAATCGAGGCGAGGTCGGAATACAGATATCCCGGATAGCCCTTTTTGCCCGGAATTTCGCCTTTGGACGAACTGAACTCGCGCAAGGCTTCCGCGTACGCCGTCATATCGGTCAGAATGACCAGTATGTTCATATTCAGATCAAAAGCAAGGTATTCCGCGGCGGTCAAAGCGCAGCGCGGGGTAATGATTCTTTCGATAATCGGGTCGTTTGAAAGGTTTAAAAACATGACGACGCGGTCCATAACGTTCGCTTCCTCAAACGAGCGGCGGAAATAGTCCGCAACGTCGTTCTTGACGCCCATGGCGGCGAACACGACCGCGAACTCGGAGTTGTCGGCAACGGTCGCCTGTTTGACGATTTGGACGGCAAGCTCGTTGTGCTTCATGCCGGCGCCGGAAAAGATGGGGAGCTTTTGTCCGCGTATCAGCGTCGCGAGCGCGTCAATGGAGGAAATGCCTGTCAGGATGCAGTTTCTCGGATAAACACGGGCAACCGGATTAATCGCAGAACCGTTTATATTGCGCTTGACGACCGGGTAAATCTCGCCCATCCCGTCGATGGGCCTGCCCATACCGTCAAATACTCTCCCGATGATTTCGGGCGAGAGCGCCATTTCCATCGGCTTTCCGGTAAGACGGGTCCGCGTATTGACCATGGACAGTCCGCGCGTTCCTTCAAATACCTGAATTACGACGCGGTCGCCGTCTATTCTCACTATTCTGCCGGCGCGCTCGGTTCCGTCGTCAAGGCTAAGCGCAACCATTTCTTCATAGCTGGCGTTTTTGACCCCTTCGAGGATAACAAGCGAGCCGTCTATTTGATTTAATCCCTTGTATTCGAGAATCATTGTTAAAATTTATCCTCCTAAAGTGCAGATGTGAAACCGCGGTTTCACACAGGAATTATCGCAGCAACGCGGCGGTCTTCGCGTCGATTTCCTTCATATAGTCGTCCAGCATTTCCGGTTGATCGTTCGGAACCTCATACTTCATCTTAATCAGCTTCTCAAACAGACCGGTCGCTGTTATTCTGGACAGCGGAATCTGATGGGCGACGATTTCCTTGCATTTATGGTAAAGGTGACAAATCACCTTCATCATGCCGTACTGCTTTTGCACCGGAACGTACGTGTCGGTCTCGTGCATGGCGTTCTGCTGTAAAAATCCGACGCGGATGACGCGCGCGATTTCGATGGTGAGTTTCTGGTCGTCGGGCAGAACGTCCGATCCGATCAGCCGAACAATTTCCATCAGGCTGTTTTCCTCAACCAGAATGGTCATCAATTCCTTGCGCAGCTTCATGAAATCCACGCCGACGTTATTCTGGTACCAGTCTGTAAGGTCGTTGATGTATTCCGTGTAGCTGTCGTTCCAGTTGATGGCGGGGTAGTGGCGCGCGTAAGCGAGGCTCTTGTCCAGCGCCCAGAAGCAGCGGGTAAAGCGCTTGGTGTTCTGCGTTACCGGCTCGGAAAAATCGCTTCCCTGCGGCGATACGGCGCCGATAACCGTAATCGAACCGCTTCTGCCGTTCAGCGTTTCCACCGAACCGGCGCGCTCGTAGAACTGCGAAAGCCTGGAGGGAAGATAAGCGGGGTAGCCCTCTTCCGCCGGCATTTCCTCAAGTCGGCCGGATATTTCGCGGAGCGCTTCCGCCCAGCGCGACGTAGAATCCGCCATCAGCGCCGTATCGTAGCCCATGTCCCTGTAATATTCGGCAAGCGTGATTCCGGTGTAAATGGAAGCCTCGCGCGCCGCAACCGGCATATTGGAGGTATTCGCGATTAGAACCGTTCGGTCGGTAAGCGGCCTGCCCGACTTCGGGTCGACGATTTCGGAAAACTCGACCAGCGCCTGCGTCATCTCGTTTCCGCGCTCGCCGCAGCCGACGTAAATAATAATATCCGCGTCGCACCACTTCGCGAGCTGGTGCTGGGTCATGGTCTTGCCGGTTCCGAAACCGCCCGGTATGGCGGCGGTTCCGCCCTTCGCGATGGGGAAGAAGGTATCTATAATTCTCTGACCTGTAATCAGCGGAATCGTCATGGGTTTGCGGCGCTTGATCGGGCGGGGGATTCGAATCGGCCACTTCTGGCAGAGGGTCAGGTCGACGATGTTGCCCTTGCCGTCTTTTATCTTCACAATCGTATCGTTGATTCTGTATTGACCGCTCGGGCGGCATTCCACCACCTCGCCGCTCAGGTTGGGCGGGAGCATAATGCGGTGCATAATCAGCGGGGTTTCCTCGCACTGCGCGTAAATCGAACCGCCGGCGAGAACGTCGCCGGGTTTTACGAGAATCTCGACGTCCCAGCGTTTTTCTTCGTCAATAGGGGAGACGTTGATGCCTTTGGCGATAAAATCGCCCGCGATCTCCGCCGTTTTCGTCAGCGGGTTCTGAATGCCGTCGTATATATTTCGGATGATGCCGGGACCCAGCGTTACGCACATCGGACCGCCGGTCGGATAAACCATCTCGCCCGGTTTAAGCCCGGAGGTGTCCTCATAAACCTGAATGGTCGTGAACTCGTCGTCAAGACGAATGACTTCTCCGACAAGCCGTTTCTCGCCGACATAGACCATTTCGGTCATGCCTAAATTCGTAGCGCCCTTGATCGTGACGACCGGTCCGTTTATTCCATATATTCTGTTTATGTCATTGCGCATAGAACGGACACCTTTTCTAAATGATTATTTGATAATAAGCTGGGAGTTTTCGTAGAACCAGTTCTTCTGATGCTCCAGCCGCGAATCGAGCGTATCGTCAAGCTCGATGTTGCTTTCCGAACTTTTCGCTTTGCAGCCGCCGAGGACGATGCTGCCGTCGGTTTCGACCGCGGCAAGGGTTTTGACCTTTTCTTTCAGAAATTCGCCGTATTGCAGGTCCGCTTCCTTTACCATGATCGTAAAGGGAAGTTCTTTGTAGATTTCAGCGAACCGCTGAACGCTTTTCAGCAGAAAATCCCGGTAGCCCTCTGTCGCCGTAAAAGCGGCGAGCTTTTCGGACACCTTTGAAAAAACCGTATTCGCGATCTCTCTTCTTTTTTCCGTAAGCTGCTTTTTCATCGCGATACTGGCTTCCGAAATGCGGCGGTTGGTTTGGGTTTTAATTTTTATGCTTTCGGACTTTATATATTCCCAGCTTTTCTGAGCAGCTTCCTGTTTTGCCTTTTCAAGCTCCTGTTTCTCAAACGCATCCGCCTGCTCAAAAATGCTGTCGATCTCTTTTCTGGCAGATTCGTTGATACATTCGAGAAAAATGATCAAGCTTTTATCTTGTGTTTCCATCGGATGCAAACACCTTTCCACAGGCGTACAACGAAAAGCGTTTTACGCCCGTTCAGTAATAAAGAGGTCCTTGCGGAACGGCGATGCGGCACTTATATCTTTATGCCGATCGCTTCCCGAATCGCGTCCGCAAAGGCGCTGCTGCCGGTCCTGCCGTGACGGTCGGGTATCTCGGTAATAAGCGGGACAGCAACTTTGGTTTTAATATCGGTGATATAATCAAAGCACAGCTTATACAGCTTTTCAGTGATGAGGATGATGCCGACATCGCCGGCATGAATCGCTTTGTCCAGCGCGGCTTTTACGCCGTCGCAGTCATGGACAATTTCGCCTTCGATGCCGGCAAGGCGCATTCCGACTGCGGTATCCACATTGTCGCTGATTAAGTAAAACCGCATGTCCATACCGCCTTGTTAGATGTTGTTCATAATCAGAATCGAAATAACGACGCCGTAAAGCGCGATGGATTCGCCGAGCGCGACGAAAATGAGCGCCTTACCGAACGCTTTGGGGTCCTCGCTGGTCGCGGCGATCGCGGCAGGCGCGCCCGCAGCGACCGCAATGCCGCCGCCGATGCCGGCAAGACCGGTTGAAATCGCGGCTGCCAGCAGACCGAGACCTTTGCTGTTATCCGTCGTTGCCGTCTGTTCTGCCTGCGCTTCGTTGTTTTCCGCTTCGGCGGCCGATACGTTGAAGGTCAGCAGCGAAGCGATTGCGAGAATCGCCAGGAAAAGCATCAGGTTTACAAGCAATATCTTTTTCATCGATTTGCCCTGAACCTTCTTTCTGTATGAATAGAAGGCAACCGATCCGATTGCAAGAATGGGAAAAACGGTTAATAGAAAGAAGAATAAGGTTTTCATATATTGCCTCCAGAAATATATAACGCATTAAAGTTTGTACTTATTTCGCTCTTTGGCTGACGGCCTGTTCCGCGCTGATGAACGGGCGTCCGCCGCCGTCGTAGCAGCGGCTGAACATTTCGTAAAACTCAAGCCTTAACACCTGAATACCGGACAAAAGGCCCTCGAGCGCGATTACGAAGATGTTGCCCAGCGCGATGACAATCAGGTTCTCGCTGTCTCCCGCAAGCGAGAAGACGACCATCATCATTCCCGCGTGAACCAGCACGAACGCGCCGACTCGGAGGAAGGATACGGTATTGCTGAAGTACGAGAGGAAATACTCGAACACTTCAAAGACGTTCTGCATGATGTAATCCGACAGTTTTTCCGGTTTCCAGTCCGGCTCTCTGTCCACAAGTTTTATGATCGGCTCTTTGAAGAAGAAGATTACGACGCCAATCAGGATTACCGTCAGGATAACGCCGCCGGATACGACCGATTCTCCGGTCATAAAGCTGTAGACCGCCAGTACGCCGGCGATGTACACAAGAATACCGGTTAGCCCGTTGTTGTCAAACAATGCTTCGCCGTAGGCTTTCCGCTTGAAGCAGACAATCACGTTTAAAAACATGGAAGCGATCAGCAGCGCGACGCCGATGCCGATGCCGATCAGAAGCACCGTATTGATCGACTCCATAACGTGCAGCGGTTTTCCGTTCAGTCCGACCGCGCTGTACAGCGGGTCCAACAAATGCTCAAACCCGAAGAACGAACCGAACATCAGGCCGAAGAACATGGAAGACAATCCGCATATCGTGAGCAGTTTTCCGAACTGGATTTTTTTCCAGTGAAACAGAATCAACCCAGCCAATGCGAGGACTATCCCCTGTCCCAGATCCGCGAACATAATGCCGAAGATCAGGGTATAGGTGACGGCGACGAAGCTCGTAACATCTATACCTTTGTAAGAGGGTAGCCCGTACATCGATACAAAGGACTCGAAGGATTTAAAAAAACTGTTGTTTTTCAGCTTCACCGGCGGCACAATGCGCCCCGTTTCGTCGTACTCGCTGATTTCGCAGGTAATGTCTCCGATTTCGTCGATCAGGCTCTTGAATTTCTTCAGGTTGCTCTTCAGGATCCAGAGAATATAGTAAAACTGCCCGTTTTTAACAGCTGCGAACTGCCGCATTTCAAAACTTTCGCTTAACCATTTCAGCCTTGAGTAAACCTCGTTGCATTTGCTGCTGTTTTCGTTCCAAAATTTGGCGATATCCGCGTCGATCGCTTCGATCTGCTGTTTGAGCAGGTCGACGTTTTCCTGCAGTTTGGTCAAAATCTCCGTCGGCGTGCCGACGACATTCGGTATGCGTATCCGCTCAAAAAACATAAAAGTGAATATTCGGTCCACTTCGTCCGCTTTGTCCTTCGGCGCGAAGTAAACGCCCCAGATGTTGTGTTCGTCGCTGGAACAGGGAATAAACAAAACGTAAGGATTGTTCTCGTACGCTTTCAGTTTGATCATCTGTTCCTTGGGCAGACGGCCGTATCGGACGGAGACGAACTCGCAGCTTAACGTTTCCTCGATTGGAACGTCCAGCCCGATAAAATGCTGAAACTGAGCGATGCCGTTTTCGCATTCGTTGAGGTGTTCTTGTAACAGCTTTCTGTCCGAATACAAAGAATCCAGCTTTGCGCTTATCTCGTCGATATACGCGGTTACGTTCTCGTCGTAAGGCGTATGCGCTTCGTCCCAGTTTGTCTGCGTCAGCTGAAAACCGGATATGGCCGCAAGCTCCTCGATTTTCTGAAGAGTTGAAGAATAGGGATTGCTATCGTTCGGAGGAGCGAATCCCATAGAACCCGATAGATACCGGCAGGTATTCTCCGGATGAAATTCTCCGCTCTTCCGGCAGGCCGCTATAAACTTGTCGAGTTCACTGAGTTTTCCCGATGCTTTGACAAGCATCACTTTTGCGATTGCCAAACGTACTTACCTCCAATCGGTGGCGGAGTTATTATTGTCAACGCGATACGCTCGAATCATATGCGCCGATCAGCATTTCCTTGATGTCGGCTGCGGGAACGCCGTATCGGATGCCCTCGATGATATGCGTGATGTTTCGGATTTCGTTCTCAAGCAGGTAAACATAGCAAAACATAACGACGGTCGGATTGGTAGAAAAGCGAAGGGTTTTGAGGAACCAGCGGTATAAATACCGCTGCGCGACGTCCTCAAAGTAATCCAGATCGTTTGCCTTCAGCGCCTTCCCGTAAACCGTGTTTTTCAGGGAAGCGAGCACTTCTTTCTCGTCGGCGGCTTCGATAATCCTATTCCAATGCTTTGCGGGAATACGGCTAACCTCGGGCAGAATAAACTGCCGCAGGCTTTCTTTTCCGCCCCCGATCATCTTCTTAAAACGGTAGATGTTGACGATCACTCTTATGTCGTTCTGAATTGCGAAAACTTCGATGATGTCCTTCGCTTTTTTTCCTTTAAAATCCTTCTCGGTGATTTTTTTGAGCGTCTCAAACTTATAGCGCGTCAGCGCGGCTTCGATGTCCAGCTTTCCCATCGTGGCGTCGAAGTGCTCGACAAACGGGGCGATCACCGCTTTGTACTCGGTTCCGTCCAAGGCTTTGAACAAATCCTGTATCGAGCGCACCTTCGCGAGTTTGGACTGGTTCAGCTTGGTATGCTCGTCGAAGAAAACAGGCATATATAATAAGTAGTTCTCCGGATTTCCGGAATAAAGCAGTCTGACGCAGGTGAGGATCATGTCGATGTCGTTGCGCAGGATGAAGTATTTATAAAAATCCTGCCCGATGGCAAGCTCGTATTTGCACAGCGTCTCGAACTGCCTGTAAGCGTATTTTTTCAGCAGAAGTTCAAGCTGCCCGCGGTGAATTGCGGTAACGTTGACGCCTTCGAAAATCGGCGCGTAAACCGTGCGGTTTTTCAGATAACCGGCGACTTCCGATACGCTTTTGCAGTTCAGAAGGTCGTTGTAATGCTGGGCGGTAAGCCTTTTTCCATACATCGCGCGCGATTTGGCGAGTATTGCGTTTGAAGAAAGCCCGTTCACTTAAATTACCGTTCCTTCCATCAGCGTTGTTTGTTTAGCCGTCCGCTAAAACCCGCTTATACATTTCCTCGACCCAGGCGTCGAACATCCCGTTCCGCTTGTCGTACAGTTCCGCCAAAACCTCGTCGTTTTTCTGCTGTATCTGCTGCAGCCGCTTTTCGGCGCCTTTTTTAAAGCCTTCCTCGATGTCTTTTAGTTTTAACTTAGCGTTTTCAAGCTCTGCTTTTTCCAGTTCTCTTTTCTCGATTTCGACTTTATTGTAAATCTCATTCAGGTATTTTTCGGCTTCTTCTCTTTTCAGCCTTGCTTTTTTGTCAAAATCAAGAATGCTTTTGAGTATATAGTTCAAAGCGCTCACCGCCTGTTCAGTTATAGCCTATAATTATAGCCTGTTCGTTTCGAAATACAAGGTGCAATTTTCACAAATTTCAATAGAAAAAATGTGCATGCGTAACTAATTTCGCAAAAATATGCCATTTTTTCAAAATTATATAAAAATATCGGCATAATGAATAGTATGGCAGGAAAAAGTCAGTTCTATAACAAAAAGGCATATTCTGCCTTTGCTCCGGTTCATGCGATGGACTGCCGCCCTATCGTATACGATAGGCTACCGCCCTATCGTATGTAGATTTTCCCATATGATATATCGCGGATAAGACGGAATAATTAAGCTAAAAAGCCGAGTGAAAAAAGAATAAAGCTCCGCATGGAGCCAAAAAAGGTTCCGCTTGGAGCTTTTTGTTTAGCGTTTGTCAAATTCCGGGTTCCAGCCGTAGAAGTTTTTGTAATCCAGGTTGTCCTGAATGACGCGCAGAGCGTCGCCGAAACGCTGATAATGCACAATCTCGCGGGCGCGCAGGAACTTGATTACGTCGTTGACATCCGGGTCGTCTGAGAGACGGAGTATGTTGTCGTAAGTCGTTCTTGCTTTTTGCTCGGCCGCAAGGTCTTCGTTGATGTCTGTGATGGCATCGCCCTTGGATTGGAAGTATTTCGCAGAGAAGGGAACGCCGGCTGCCGATACCGGGTAGATTCCGGTGGTGTGGTCAACAAAGTAGGTGTCAAAACCGCTTTCCTTTATCTGCTCCATTGTCAGGTTTCTGGTAAGCTGATAAAGGATGGCGCTTACAATCTCCATATGCGCCATCTCGTGCGGACATAGGTCATATAAGTAAAGAATTGCGAAATCCGGTAACATCTTCCTGCATTGCGACACAAAATAGAAAAGGAAAACAATATCCGGTGAAGGGATGGTATTGACTTGGCCGTAATCAGGGAGTATTACGAAGGCAACACGAAAATTACCGTATGCGACGATTTCTGCGTGACAAGCGACGAGGAAGCCAAAGAAATCTTAAAGAAAATAAGCGACGTTTACGCGAAATACTTTATGAGGAGAGCGCAGACCGCAAGCAAAACAAACGATAGCGGCGCGTAAGCGGCGTATGTTTTAGAACGGCGGGGAAATACTAAAACCGGAATTTTCCGGAAGGGATGTGTAAAAATGGCGGTCGCGCATAAAACGGTGATTTCCTTCGGACTGGTCGCAATTCCGGTCGCTTTATATACGGCGACGCAGGATAACGACATTCACTTCAACCAGCTTCACAAGGAGGACAACGAGCGCATCCGGTATAAAAAGGTTTGCGCGCACTGCGGAAAAGAACTGACGAACGCGGACATCGTCAAAGGGTACGAGTACGACAAGGACCACTACGTCATCGTCACCGACGAGGAAATCGAGAAGATCAAGACCGAGAAAGAAAAGTCTGTGCAAATCCTCCATTTCGCGCAGCTCAATCAGATATCGCCGGTCTATTACGAAAAGACCTACCAGGCAATCCCGGAACCGGGCGGGGAAAAGGCGTTCGAGCTTCTGCGGCAGGCGCTGATGTCCGAGCAGAAAATCGCCATCGGGAAAACCGTTTTGGGCACCAAAGACACCCTGATGGCAATCATCCCGCGCGAGGACGGAATGCTGGTTTCCACAATGCATTATCAGGACGACATCAAAGAACTGCAAAAAAACTACGCGAAGCCGCAGGTTGACGAGCAGGAGCTGAACATGGCGAAAATGCTGATAAACGCTATGGCGACGCCTTTTGACCCGTCGAAGTATTCCGACGAGTATCAGGTAAAGCTGCGCCAGCTGATCGAGTCGAAAATCTCCGGCAGGGAAATGATATCCCCGAAATCCGAACCCAAGAGCGGCATCGTCAACCTGATGGACGCTTTGAAAGCGAGCATCGAACAGGCAAAGAACCAAACTGAGAGAAAACAGGCATGACGGATATTTTTGAAACCAAGGATATAAAACCCATGCTGATCGGCGAAACGGCCGAAGCGTTTGACAGCGAGGATTTTATCTACGAGCTGAAGCTGGACGGCGAGCGCTGCATCGCCTATCTGGACCCGAACACAGGTACCGAACTGCGCAACAAACGGAACATGCGCATGCTTGCAAAAGTGCCCGAGCTGTCGGAAATCCACAGGCAGGTAAAATCCCGCTGCATTTTGGACGGCGAACTCATTATTCTAAAGGATGGAAAGCCCGACTTCTTTGAGATACAGAAGCGCTCGCTGACCGCGAACAGCTTTAAAATCAAGCTGCATTCGGCGCAGTTCCCCGCGTCCTTTATCGCGTTCGACGTTTTGTATCATATCGACCGCGAAACCGTATCGCTTCCGCTGACGGAGCGCAAGCAAATCCTTGACAGCCTTATTGTTCAGGAGAACGACAGGCTGTCCGTTTCGCGTTTTATCGAAAGAGAGGGCAAGGCGTTTTATGAACTGGCCGTTCGGCAGGAGCTGGAGGGCGTCGTCGCCAAGCGCAAAGACAGCAAATACTTTTTCGGAAAAAGGACTAAGGACTGGATCAAGATAAAGAACCTGCTCGACGCGGATTTCGTGATGTGCGGCTATATCGAAAAAGAGAACAACGTTATCAGCGTCGTGCTCGGGCAGTACCGAGAGGGCCGGCTGATTTACAAAGGGCACGTCACGCTCGGCGTTTCCAGTGATGATTTTCGGATCATGGCAAAACAGAAAACCATCGACTTTCCGCCATTTCAGGAGACGCCGCCCGGCAACGAAAACGCTGTCTGGATCGAGCCGAATCTCGTCTGCACCGTGCAATACATGATGAAAACCGGGACAGGCTCCATGCGGCAGCCGGTTTTTAAAGGCTTGCGGGCGGACAAGCTGCCGGAAGAATGCGTGGAATCTGTATAAGACTTTTTTTTGCGTTCCATCGCGAAAATGAATTGTAAACTATTGACAAAACGGAAAAGGCGTTTTATACTATATATACCCTACAGGAGTATAGTATACTGAAAAGAGGTATCAACATGGAAAACAACGAGTGCTGTACCTGCGCGATGTCGCGCACCACCGAGCGGGACGCAAAGCTGAAAGACACGCTGATTACGCGGCTGAACCGCATCGAGGGGCAAATCCGCGGCATTAAAGGCATGGTCGAGCGGGACGCGTACTGCGACGATATATTGAACCAGATCGCCGCGGCGCGGGCCGCGATGGATTCGCTCAGCAAGCTGGTGCTGGAGAACCACATGCGCGGCTGTCTGATAAAAAAAGTCAGGGACGGCGACGACGGCATCGTCGACGAGCTTCTGACTACGATAGGGAAGTTGTTAAAATGAAAACGATAAAAGAAGTCATCAAAATCGGCGGCATGACCTGTGCCGCCTGCGCCGCCCGGATTGAAAAGGTGGTCGGCCGGCTCGACGGCGTCAGGAGCGCGGTCGTCAACCTGGCGGCCGAGAAGCTGACGGTTGAATACGACCCGGAGAAGGTCAAACATACGGACATTCAAAAAAGCGTCGAGCGCATCGGCTACAAGGTGTTAGCGTCCGAAAAGCCGGACGCCGACAAGCTCAGAAAAGAAAAAGAGATTCGCGTATTGCGGATAAAATTCATCGTTTCCGCGGTGTTCGCCGCGCCGCTGCTCTACCTTTCGATGGGGCATATGATCGGCCTGCCGTACCCGATGGTTTTGGACCCGATGGAACATCCTTTGCGGTTCGCGCTGGTTCTGCTCGCGCTGACGGCGCCGATTGTCGCGGCGGGCTATAAGTTCTACACGGTGGGCTTTAAAGCGTTGTTCCAGCGCAGCCCGAATATGGATTCACTGGTCGCGACCGGAACCTCGGCGGCCGTCGTTTACAGCCTGTATTCAACCTGGCAGATTTACAAAGGCGACCCGATGGCGGCGGAAGGGCTGTACTTCGAGACCGCCGGCGTTATCATCACCCTGATCTTGCTTGGAAAAATGCTGGAAGCCGTCTCCAGAGGCAAAACCAGCGAAGCGATTAAAAAACTGATGCGGCTGGCGCCGAAAACCGCGACCGTTTTGCGCGACGGCAAGGAAGCCGAGATTCCGATTGAGCAGGTCGTTCCGGGGGACGTCATCCTCGTCCGGCCCGGCGAGAAAATTCCGGTGGACGGTACGGTTTTGGAGGGACACACGGCCGTGGACGAGTCGATGCTGACCGGCGAGAGCCTGCCGGTCGAAAAAACGGCCGGCGACAGCGTTTACGCGGCGAGCATCAACACGACCGGAACCATACGCTTCAGAGCGGAAAAAGTGGGCAGCGAGACCGCGCTCGCGCAGATTATCAAGCTGGTCGAGGACGCGCAAAGCACCAAAGCGCCCATTGCCAAACTGGCGGATAAGGTCTCGGGCTATTTCGTCCCGGCGGTCTTCGCGGTGGCGGCGGTCGCTTTCGCGGCCTGGCTGATAGCGGGCGAGCCGGTTGCCTTCGCGGTGAAAATCTTTATTTCTGTGCTGGTCATCGCCTGCCCCTGCGCGCTGGGGCTTGCCACGCCGACCGCGATTATGGTGGGCACCGGCAAGGGCGCGGAATACGGCATATTAATCAAGAGCGGCGACGCGCTGGAAACCGCGCATAAAGTCGATACGATTGTTTTGGACAAAACCGGAACCATCACCGAAGGCAGACCCGAAGTGACCGACATTCTGCCGGTCGCGGGCAGTCCGGAAGTTTTGCTCAAGCTGGCCGCTTCCGCCGAAAAAGGTTCAGAGCATCCGCTGGGCGAAGCGATTGTCCGCAGAGCCGAAAAAGAGGGCATAGAACTCTTAAAAGCGGACAGCTTCAAAGCGGTACCCGGGCAGGGGCTGGAAGTAACCGTAGAAAGCGCGAAGATTCTGGTCGGCAATAAAAGACTAATGGAAGAAAACAGCATTTCCGTCGCGGGCGTCGAGCGGCAGGCGGACAGCCTTGCGGAGCAGGGAAAAACCCCGATGTATGTTGCCATGAACGGCATTCTCTGCGGCATAATCGCGGTCGCCGACGTGATTAAGGAGAGCAGCCGCGGCGCGATTCAGAAGCTCCACGAATCCGGCTTAAAGATCGTCATGATTACCGGCGACAACCAAAGAACCGCGGCGGCTATCGCGAAACAGGCAGGAATCGACGCCGTTTTGGCCGAGGTTCTGCCGCAGGACAAAGCCGACGAGGTAAAAAAACTGCAGGCGGACGGGAAAAAGGTCGCGATGGTGGGCGACGGCATCAACGACGCGCCCGCGCTTGCGCAGGCGGACGTCGGCATCGCGATCGGCTCCGGCACCGACGTCGCGATGGAATCGGCGGATATTGTCTTAATGCGCAGCGACCTTGAAGATGTTCCGGCGGCGATTGCGCTGAGCAGGGCGACGATTAAAAACATCAAGCAGAACCTGTTCTGGGCGTTCGGCTACAACGTTTTGGGAATTCCTATCGCGGCCGGGCTTCTGCATATCTTCGGCGGACCGCTGCTCAACCCGATGATCGCCGCCGCGGCGATGTCGCTCAGCTCCGTTTCGGTGGTCACCAACGCGTTAAGGCTGAAAAGAATTAAATTGAAATAGAAAGGTCGGATTATCATGAAAAACGAGGTTATCAAGGTAGAAGGCATGTCCTGCATGCACTGCGTGAACGCGATTAAAAAAGCGGTCGGCGGGCTGAAAGGCGTGGAAACGGTCGAAGTGGACCCGAACGGCAAGACCGTTGCCGTTTCGTACGACGAAGAAAAAGTAACGCTTTCGGACATCAAGAACGCCATAGAGGACCAGGGATACGACGTAACGTAGGAAACTCCTTATGAAAAAAACCTGTATCTTTATCGGATACAGGTTTTTGTTTTATGTGATATAGCTGCTGTCCGTAATCAGCAGCGCTTCCAGCGGCGGTTCGCCCTGGAGCAAACCGACGGTATAGACAGAGTTGACGATTCCGGACTTGAGCACGACACTGGGCAGCGAAAGGATCGGCAAATCGGTACCGGCGAGCCTGACCTGAACGGCGTAAGTGCGGGGGTCCACCTCGATATAATCGGTCGATTCGGTAAATTCCACGTTCTCAAAAATCTTTGTGCCGTCGCGCAGCGTAACATCGACCGCCGGCGTGTTGGGGGAAAGGTGGACAAACCGTATGTAAACCTTGTTCGGGTCAATCTGGGGCATAAACTCTTCCTGAATGACATGCGGCATAATCTCCGACAACATGCCGACAGCGGCGATTGTCTGAGCGGTATTCGGCAGAATATCCAGCGTGGCGCTGATAATCGGGTTCATTTTCTGATCGACAGGGAAAACCTGAATCGTATAGTTTCCGGTCGGCACGCGCAGGTATTGGGTGATCTGTTTATACAAAAGACCCTTTGCGATCAGGGTTCCGTTTGCGTAAACGTCAACCGCCGGCGCGTCCGGGGAAGCGTGAAACAGCCGTATATACGCGGTTTCCTGCGGCATCAGCACGTTGCCGTTCGGACCCAAAAACTGATTATTCATAAAATATACTCCTTACAAAAAGTAATTATAATATTATTTTATGAATCGGTCCGAATGTTGTTAAACTGGGAAACATACGCTTTTTTTGCATTTTTCTTTATATGTTTTTTGCGCATAAGCCAACAACTCGCGCTCGTTTTCTATCGCGCCTTCGTACGGATAATTCCTGGCGGCTTTTTCAAAGTCTTTTAGATGTTTTTGCGCCTTCTGCTCGTCATGGTGGTAAAACAGTTCGTAGGCGTATAAAAAACGATTGACTTCCGGCAGTTTAGACGACGCTTGTATGTATTTTTTAAAATCCTTGCTTTCCAGCGTTTCTATGTTATAGAATCGGTTCTCGCCGATGAGCTCGCAGAAGATCATCTCCATGGTAACATTATGCCTGGATATGCCGATTAAGTTTTTGTCATGCGCTAACAGGTAATGACCGATTTTCTTTGCCGTTTCAAAGTCTAATGCATCCATCGCCCGCATGCAGGCTAAAATGTTGAAAGCGGCGTTCATAGGATTGCTTGTATGATCGCGGTTTTCAACGCCAAACCATTCGGCGGGCATATCTCTCAACCGCTTGCCTTTCGCAAGCTGCTCGTTTATTTTCAGCTTTATCCAAAAATCTCTTTTCGTTTTATAATCCCTTTTTATTTTCAAAGCGTTAAGACCGTCATTGTTGATCGGATAAATATACAAAGGAACACCGTTTATCAGCGCAAAGATTACGCCCATATAAGTCAGTATCAGAAAAAGAGCGATAACACGGGATAATCTTGAGATATGATATACAAAACAAGCGTCAGCGCAGACGCAATCAAACCCGCGATTACGCCGCCGAAGTTAAAAAGCATGGTCGGCAAATCGTCGGTATATGGTTCGGGCGGCGCCATCAGACACTGTCCGGATGTTCCCATCAAAGAGTACCTTTTGCAGACGATTTTTCCATCTTGCTTTATAAATAAAAAACTGAAAACTCTAATAGAAACAAACCTGTATCCGCTCAGCAATCCAAAGATTAAATGCCCGGCTTCGTGAATGATAATATGCGCAACGATCGCGATAAAGGAAAAAGACAGTAAAATGCAAACAAACAGCAAACAATTCGCGGACGTGATGTCTTCGCCGAAAATTCTTACAGGATAGGGTGCTATATAGTTGCGTAAGACAATGCCGGAAAGAATGACAAACAACAGCGTGATCTATGTCCATGATTTCTTATTTTTCATGCTTTTTAATACCTTTCTCGGCTTTTTTCTATAAGTACTGCGCCGCCGTCAGCGAACTGTTGATATGCGTCGCTTTGACACCCGCCTGTGTGAGCGCGCTGACCTGGTCTTTCATCAGCGAAATCAAAGGCGAGATAACCAGCGTCACGCCCGGCAGCATCAGGGCGGGTACCTGATAGCAGATTGATTATCCGGCACCTGTCGGCATAACGCAGAAAACGTCACGCCCGGATAAAATGTGGTCAACAATCTGCTCCTGCCCGGCGTGGAAACGGTCATATCCGAAATAATGTTTTAGTGTTTCGTATTTGTTCATTGGGTTATATCTACTTTTTTTCGTAAAGTTTAGAGTTGCTGTTGTTCTATTACGGTCGCTACAATGCGGAAAAAAATCTCTGCATTCGTCGTATTAGATTCTCCGATTAGAATAACTCAGTCCTGTCGAAACAGTGACCATGCTTTTGTGTACCTCAACGGTATATCATATAGTTTTATGATGTTTTCAAGTTCTTGACTGATGGTTGATTCGCTATCAACAATTTCGATTTCTTTGCCGCTTTTGGTTACGGCAATATAATCATATTTGCCATTCGAATATTCTTTTACTTCAATATAATCTATCTCTGAATAATCGTAGCTTTTCTCATTTATTGCAAAAACTCCTTTTACCACAATAGCATTATCCGTGTAATAAGTATAATTGTTGAAGCTAAGCACCAACAGCGGGAAAAAGAGAATTACTAATACTCCGGACAAGAATATATTAAATTTTTTCGGGTGATCCTGAAAAGAACCCTTTTGATATAACTTATCTGCTTTCCGTATAAACCCTTTGTTGGTGATATAACTGTATATTAAAACAATAGGTATTCCGAAGATAAAGCACGCTATTCCAAATAAAAAATCCTGCAGCTCGCTCGTTAGAAATTGTATAGCATTATCTGGTTTGAAAAAATACTCCAAAAAATAACGTTTTGCAACACCAAAAACAATAGGGGCAAAAACATTAAGAACACATTACTAAAAAACCAGACATTATATAGAAAACGCTGATATAAAGGCAGTACCTTTACTCTTTTTTTGCGCTTTTTGTGCGCCGCTTTTAAATCTTGAATATCTTCCTCTTGAAAGTCATCATTTTCGTCCTCAAAATCATAATTGCTCGGGTTTTTTATATAGAGTACAAAGAATAGAATTATGCACGCATACAATAATAAAGCGATGAGGTAATAGATAAGAATTCCCCCTTTTACATGGTGCATTTAAGCTTATTTAATCATATCTAATTGCTTGGAAAAGTCAATGTCTTTCTATCATCCGCTCGTCCTCGCCGACCGTGCCGATGAGCAGTTCGCTTTGCGGGTCGTGCGTATTACTGCGCCGCTCGGCGGAAGAAATGCTGTCGGTCGCGTAGCAGTAAACACAGCCGTTTAAACAGGAATTGTAGGAGCCGATATCAATGCTCTTGCAGCAGCTGCAGCCCTCGCGCTGGTTTTTATCCCGCTCGGCGACAATCGGGTGACCGCAGATGCGCTCAATCAGACTTTTGTCAATACAGCTTGCTTTAACAATCCCGTAACGGGTCAAATCGGTTTTCTCGCAGCAGGCGGTTATTTTTAAATTGTGCGCTTTTGCTTGCGTGCCGAAAAAAGCGCTTATTTCTTCGATTTCTTCATCGGTAATCGGACGCACCAAATCGGTTTTCAGCTTCGGGTACATATCCACAAAGCTGATGGTTACGGTTTCGGTAAACCCTGCGAGTTTGCAGCAGAAGCGTTCAAACTGCTCTTTATGATAGGAGATATCCATCTTTTCGTTCAATATAATCGGGTCATAGCGCCAGATTACCCGCTCTTTGCCGATAAGGCTGCTTAATTGAATAAAGGTTTTGATAATATCTGCTTTGTCGCGCAAGCCCCTTTCAATCGCGCGGTCATACGGCGTCAGGGTGAACTGAAAATAATATTTATACCCCAGCCGGTCCAGTTCTAACAGTTTGTTTAAGATATTCTGCGCGTCCTTCGTCCAAAAGACAATGCAGTCCACCGTTTCGGGCGTCAGCCTGATTCTGCTTAACTGCTTGTGGTTCATCGGATTGCGCGTGCAGACAGAGCCCGCTCTGATCCGGTTCATAAACCATTCCGAATAATAGCAGGGAATATCGGTTCTGCGTGATGCGGAGAGAATCATAATGCCTTTTCCTTCATCAATAACTTTTTGCTTGATTCCACTCGTCTATAAACTGCCGGATAGATTGCTGCCGTCTGCTTCTGTCCGCGTTTATAGCTTTCAGCGCCACAGCATAAAGCTGTTGGTTCAGCTGCCATTTTTCAGGCGTTCTTTCAAAATCAGCAAACAAAGCAAACGCTGTAGCACCCATCAGATACACGTTGGAAATCTCGTCGATTTCCGCGCCTTTTTCGAACTCTTCGGGCGACATGAAGCGGGAAGAACCGTACATTCTGCCCATCGTATTGATAAAGGGACGTTTCGCATACAGATCAATGTCGCAGAGAACGGTTCTGTCCGCTTTGAAATCATACATGATGCAGCCGTCGTAAGAATCAATGGCTACATACCCTTTTAAAGCGACAAAGGCATGAAAAGCAAGCACAGCGTCAAAAACTTCCAGTGTCTTTCCGAGTGGCAGTTGAAGAAACTTTTGTCTTGATTCTGGATACTGCCTTCCCAAACACTCGGCATCTGTCCATTCAAAAACTGCGGCAAAACCGCCGCTTATTTCTTCGGCTTTGATAAGCCGAATTAGGTTGGGGTGCGCAAGTTCTTTGTAAAGCGGAACGGAAGCCTTTAGCCTGCTCACAGCGTCTGCGGGCTCTCCATTATATCGTGCAGTCGGCGCGCCTGCGAACTTGACAAAATACTTCTCACCGCCGTTCTGCACGCCGAGGCAGAGGTTGCCGGAATCCTGGTTGTCAAAAACCTGAAAGACCCTGCCGTATTGATGGATAAAGGATATATCAAACGGAGATTTCAGTTTGAACGGAATGCCGTCAATGTACTGTATGTAAAAGTCCATTGCATCATAGTTTGCATGCATAATTCCTCCCGCGTTTGCGTTATAAATCCATTTCGGGCTGATTTTTAGAATGCTCTGTTAGGTGCTTAAACAGTACAGGCTGAATATTGGGGTAGGTTAGCTTTTCCGGCAATGTATCCTGCAGAATAATCTCCCCTATTTCAAAATCTGGAAGTCTGCCAAGCTCATAAACCTCGGCAAGAAAAACCTGCCCCGTTGAAAAATCTTTTTGCCCATGAACCGAGTAATCAAAAACAGGTTTGATTTCAAACCGGACAGCGCCCGTTTCCTCGTACAACTCACGTTTCGCGGCTTCCAGCGCGGTTTCGCCGGGTTCGATATGCCCTCCCGGCACTTCGTACGTATCTCTCTGCTTATTTCTGCAGAAGATCCACTTGCAGCTGTCGCCATCGTGGTAGCGTGCAAAAATGATTGCATAACGGTAATATTTTAAAAATCCGGCTTCATAGGTACGCACTTCGAGTTTTGTGTTCTTAAAAAAACAGGTTGTCCAGATATTATAACCGTTGCGGGTGTAAAACCTGCGGACAGCATCGGCGTCTTTTGTAGCAGAGGAGATTAATATATGAAAAATCCCATTCTTTTCAGCCGCTTCTTCTACGGCTTTTAACAAATTCTCGCCGATATGATTGTTTCGTAAATCCGCTTTGACATACAAGTCATTTACCTGCAGAAAGTCTGCGCCTGCGGGGAAAATGTTGTATTCGTTGTCTTTTATTACCTCAGCTGTTAGGTATCCGACCACTATATCGCTGTCTAAAGCAATATAAAAGTAATCGCTCGGCAGGGACAAAATTGACTCTTTCGTATCTGCGGCAAAACCGTAGGTGATGTTTTCGTACATCCATTCCTGCTGCAGCTTTAAAACTGCATCTGCATATTCACTTGTAAATTGCTTGATAATGATATTCATGTCAGACTCCAAAAGATTTTTTATACTTCATTATCTTACCATAAACCTTAATAAAAATCAAAACAACTTTTTTATTACTTATAACATCAATGTTTGCACTCTTCCGTGCCTATGTCAGTTAAGATACCGACGACCTCGTCGTAGGGCATCGAATACCGCTGGGAGAGATAGCGCTGGGAAGCGGCAAGTTCGCCGTCCGGACCGCCGAGCTGGGTAATAATTACCTTCGCCAACGCCGGGTTGGGATTTTTTATATTGACAGGGTACTGCAGTTTTTTATCGTAAATCCACATACATTATGCCTCTCTTTCGTTCTGCCACGGCCAGGGACTCTTGATCCAATTCCAAACAGGCCCGCCTGCGTTGTCCATCGTAAGAGGCCCGTATGTTTTTTCAAAGTTTTCCCGAAGCTCTTTTGCTTCTTTTACTGCCCGGCTGAAATAATTCAGCGCGTTTTTGTTGGTGGGATGCGCCTGCAGATAAAGACCGATTTCATCAACCACGAAATCAGCCGCCTGCAGAGCCCGCAAATCCTTCATTCTGTTGTTATTGTTCATTTTGCTGTTCATTTTCTTCCTCCGTTTCCGCCGTAAAACGGCAGGTCTAACGCTTTAAACAAGGTGCCCCGGCGCAGAGCGGTTTCGGGATCAAATAAGTTCTCGAACGGCTGGTACGGAACATAAGCCATTGCCAGCGAGACGTGTACGGGGAACACGTTTTCATTTTCCATTCTGTCCACGTTGGACATATTGTCATCCTGCGTCCGGTTGTCCTGCGTCTGATTGTCAGGCATCCGGCTGCCGGGAGGTTGCGTTCTTGGCATACTTCTATTCATACCGCGGTTTAAATCCGGCATATTGCCCAAATCAGGGGAATATTCGTATTCCATCAGTGCATAAACTCCTTATATTTAATTCTGCAAAGCCTGCGGGCTTTGCTGTTACTATTATATGCGGAGCGGGATTATTCGACAATTTTCGCCTTTTGCCGTCTTTGCGCAGATTTGGCGGTCGTTTCGGGGCAAAAAATATAAAAAAACCGGCATATTCGCTGATGCCGGTTTTTACCGCGTGTTACTAAATCTTTATTTTTATGCGTTAATCGCCCAAAACTTCGCCGATCGGTTCGTTGAACACAAGCGCAGCCATTTGGTCGGCCGGGGTAGGGGTTTTGTTGATGACGACAAGGAAACGCCCTCGAAAGAAGTGCAAAAGCCCTGCCGCCGGATAAACGTTGAGCGAGGTGCCGCCGACAATCAGCATATCCGCCGTATGGATGGCGCTGACCGATTTGTCGAGCACTTCTTCGTCAAGCTGCTCGCCGTACAGAACGACGTCCGGCTTGATGATTCCGCCGCAGTCGCAGCGGGGAACGCCGGTCGAGTTGAGAACGGTCTCGAGCGGGTAGAATTTGCAGCACTTTATGCAGTAGTTCCGATAGACGCTTCCGTGCAGTTCGAGCACGTTTTTGCTTCCGGCAGCCTGATGCAGGTTGTCGATGTTCTGGGTGATGACCGCTTTCAGTTTGCCCTCGCTTTCCAGCTTCGCGAGCGCGTAATGCGCTTTGTTGGGCTTTACGTTCGGGTAGAGCATCTTGTCGCGGTAGAATTTGTAAAACTCCTCGGTATGTTCGAAGAAAAACTCGTGACTGAGCATCAGCTCGGGCGGATAGTCGTATTTTTGGTTGTAAAGTCCGTCCGTACTGCGGAAATCGGGGATGCCGCTCTCGGTGGATACGCCCGCGCCTCCGAAGAATACGATTCTATTGCTTTGGTCAATCAGTTTTTTTAGTTTTGCGTTCAAGGAAGAACATCTCTTTTTATAAAGATTTTAGAACATTATCATTTTATCACAAACGAACCGGCGCATCAATAGCTTTGGTGTTGACAATAAAAAATTTTTATGTTATCTTTATAAAAGAGGATTTTACAATATGTTCAAATTTTGTTACAAACATCGACGCGGACAGCGGCGCGTGCATATTGTCAACAGCACGGGCTTGGCTGTTTGCGCCTGAGAAGTGAGAATAGGGGTTATTAGGATATCACTGTCAGGCTGCGCTTGGCAGTTTTTTGTTTGATAAAAGCGCGAACCAAGAAAAGCGCCTTTCCATGTAATGAAATCGGCGCATTTTGACAGAATATACTAAAAGGGGGGATTTCTCTGAAAAACGCCTTTTTCAATCAGCTAAAAAACATATTTTTAATAAGCGTATCCTGTGTGATTTACGCTGTCGGAATCAGCTTGTTCTTGGACCCGAATAAACTGGCGCCGGGCGGGATATCCGGCATCGCCATTATTATAAACCACTTGACCGGGATTGGAACGGGTACTTTGATTATCCTGATGAACATCCCGATTATGCTCGTGGCGATTTTGAAGTTCGGCATCAGACTGTTTTTCTCGACGATTTTCAGCCTTGTGGTGTCGTCCTTGTTCATCAACCTGCTCGCTCCGATCGGGGCATTGACGACCGACCCGCTGCTCGCGTCGGTGGCGGGCGCGGTTCTTGTCGGTTTCGCGCTCGGCGTTATTTTCAGAGCGGGAGCGACGACCGGCGGAGCGGACATCATCGTCAAGCTCTTGCGGCTGCGGTTCAGGCATATCAAGACCGGCGTGATTTTCTTTATCTTCGACTGCGTGGTCGTCGCCGCTTCGGGCATCGTTTTTAAGGATTTAAACGCGGCGCTGTACGCCGGAATCGCGGTTCTGATACAGGCGTATGTTTTAGACGCGGTGCTCTACGGCGCGGAGGGCGCAAGAATTCTCTATATTATCAGCAACAATGAAGAAAAAATCGCACAGCGCTTTTTAAAAGAATTAGACGTCGGCGTGACCTATTTGGACGGTCAGGGCGCTTACACGAAAAGCGAGAAAAAGGTGATGCTGTGCGCGATGCGCAAACAGTTGCTGCCGCAGGCAAGGGAAATCGTGAAGCAGGAGGACGCGGAAGCGTTTATGATTATCACAAGCGCAAACCAAATCTTCGGCGAGGGCTTCAGACGGCACGACAGCGAGGATTTATAAAAAGTCGTTTCTTTGTATGTTGACTAATTGTAAGTTTGAAAAAGTTCATATGCCCCGTTTTCCTGCAGGGACTTCATAGCGGGCGGGGTTTTATAAAAAATAAAAAAATCAGAGGCGTGAACCTCTGATTTTTTTTGGTGACCCGTAGGAGAATCGAACTCCTGTTACCGCCGTGAAAGGGCGATGTCTTAACCTCTTGACCAACGGGCCGTATGCCAAATGGCGGGTTGGTAGCGGAAGTGGGATTTGAACCTACGACCTATCGGGTATGAACCGAGTGCTCTAGCCACTGAGCTATTCCGCCGTGTTGTACCGCCATCAGTGACTTCGACATTATAACAATAATCGAGCAAAATGTCAATACCCTCATTCGATTTTTTGATTGTTTATTTTTAACAAATTTACATCATTACACCGAAGGATTTTCGGCTTTTTCGTAGAATTCTTTTGCCAAAAAGGGCAGCGTGGAATCGTTCTTTATCAAGCGGATGGCGTCTGTAAAATTATCGACGCACAGCTCAAGATAGTCCTGCCCGAACGCCTTTGTGGCATTGCAGGGGTCTCCGGCAATCTGATGCGGATAGTCCGCGTACCAGCAAAAACCGTTGTAAATGCCCTTCTCGGTATAAGGCGCGCTTCTGCCGAGAGAAGCGGTTTCGCTGCGGTCGAGCAGTTCCATGTGGACGAGCGACGCATCAATCGCCATCATCTGCGACGTTTCGGTAATGTCCGCATGTCCGCCGTCGGGCGTAACGCGATGCTTGGCGAAAACCTCGCGGTACTGCTGTTCCGTCAAATGCCAGACGTTGACGGTATAGATATCGTAGTCTCTAATTTTGTCCAGCATCGACTGCGCGAAGTACGCGAGCATGTAATTGTTGCCGCCGTGACCGTTTGCGAAAACGATTTTCTTAAATCCGTTTCGGGAAATCTCCGCGCAGAGCGCTTCCAGAATCTGAAGCTGTAGAACCGCGGGCAGAGCGACGGTGCCTAACTTGTGCCGGACCTCGCTGACCTGTCCGAACGGGTAGTACGGGAAAATCATAAACTCCTCTTTTTCGGCGGCTCTTTCGCAGATCTCCCGCGCGATGAAAAGATCGGTGCCGAGCGGCAGGTGATACCCGTGCTTTTCCAGACAACCGATCGGGATAACGCATACGCCTTTTGATTTTTCGATCGCATCCTTGAATTGCAGTACGTTGACTTTTTCCCAGTTCATACGCTTTTCTCCCGTACGCGTTGTCCGTATATATTTTAGCAGAATCGATTCAAAAAATCAATAGGTTTTAGGATAGGTTTTGCTTTCGCGCGGCGCGGAAATAGTATATCTGATCTTTATTGTTTTCATACAAATCTTTATTGTTTTCATACAAAGAAAGCCGCCGGGTCTGCCGGCGGCTTTTGGTTTTATCCGACCATTTCTTTGGTAATCGTGAGTTTTTTTATGCTGGAATCGGACGGTATTTCGTACATGAAGCGGGTCATGACTTTTTCCGCGATGCTGCGCAAGCCTCTTGCGCCGGTGTTCTGCTTCAAAGCCAAATCCGCGAACGCTTCGACCGCTTCGTCGGTGAACTCAAGCTCGACGCCGTCCAGGCTGAACAGCTTCTGATACTGCTTGATCAGCGCGTTCTTCGGCTCTTTGAGAATCCGGACCAGCGCCTGCTTATCCAGCGGCTGCAGCGGAACGATGACAGGCAGTCTGCCGACCAGTTCCGGGATAATGCCGTACTTGACCAGGTCGTGCGGCGTAACGTCGGAAAGGGAAGCGGTTTTGCGCTTTTCTACTTCGGCCAGGCTGGTGTTGAAGCCGACGGTCTGTCTGCCGAGCCTGCTGTTGATAATATCGCTCAGCCCGTCAAAAGCGCCGCCGCAGATAAACAGGATATTGCTGGTATCGATTTGGATAAACTCCTGATTCGGATGTTTTCTGCCGCCCTGCGGCGGAACGTTCGAAACGGTACCCTCAATGATTTTCAGCAAAGCCTGCTGAACGCCCTCGCCCGATACGTCGCGGGTAATCGAGCGGTTCTCGCTCTTACGGGAGATTTTGTCGATTTCGTCGATATAGATAATGCCTTTTTCGGCTTTCTTAATGTCGTAATCGGCGGCCTGAATCAGGCGGAGCAGAATGTTCTCGACATCCTCGCCGACATAGCCCGCTTCGGTAAGTGTCGTCGCGTCTGCGATTGCGAACGGAACGGAAAGCATTTTCGCAAGCGTCTGCGCAAGATAGGTCTTTCCAACGCCTGTCGGACCAATCAAAAGCACGTTGCTTTTTTTGATTTCGACATCGTCGTCGTCCTTTTTCTCCTGCAGCGAATTGATGCGCTTGTAGTGGTTATAGACAGCGACGGAAAGCGCGATTTTCGCTTCGTCCTGTCCGATCACGTACAGGTCGAGCGCTTCTTTGATCTCTTTGGGCTTGGGGAGAGCGATCAGCTCGTCCTTTTTGCCTTTTGCTTTGAGTTTTTCCTCCTGCGTCTGCCGGTAGGCATCGGTAATCTCGCCGCAGATGTTAATGCAGTCCGGGCAAATCGGCACGACCTCGTCAAGAAGCTTCAGTCTTACAAGATTCTGGGAAGGTCTGCCGCAGAAGGAGCACGCTTTTATCTGATTTGCCATTCTTTCAATCCTTACCTTACTCGTATGAGACGATTCTCACAGTAAAATTCTTTTTTCAAGCACGTTGTCGATCAGACCGTATTCTTTTGCCGCCAGCGCGGTCATGTAATTGTTCCGGTCGGTGTCCTTCTCGATCTGCTCGTACGACTTGCCCGTCAGATTCGCAAGAATCGTGTTCAGCGTCCGCTTGGTTTCAAGCATATTTTTCGTTTCAATCTCAAGGTTGGTGGTCTGGTCCTGATAGTGACCGCTCAGACTGGGCTGATGAATCATGATTTTGCTGTTGGGAAGTGCAAAACGCTTTCCTTTTGTGCCCGCAGCCAAAAGAATCGCGGCCATGCTGGCGCAGATTCCGACGCAGATGGTGGTGACGTCGCTCTTCACAAAATTCATGGTGTCATAGATCGCGAGTCCCGCCGTGACGCTTCCGCCGGGGGAGTTGATATAAAGGGAGATATCCTTATCGCTGTCCTGACTGTCAAGAAACAAAAGCTGCGCGACAACAAGGGAAGCAAGCTGGTCTGTAATAGGTTCGGTGATGAAAATGATTCTGTCATTTAAAAGTCTCGAGAAGATATCGTACGATCTTTCTCCTCTTGAAGTCTGTTCTATTACGATCGGAACCAACGACATAATGCACTCACCTTTCAATGTGTTCAAGTCTATATCGGCGCAATTACTTAACAATTGCGTTTGCCTTTACGAATTCAACAGCCTTGCGCAGCGCGACATCGCCGCTTAAGTTCTCGGCGGGGATGCTGTTCTTAACTTTTTCTATATCCACATTATAGCCGGAAGCGATCTTTTTATATTCATTTTCAAGGTCTTCTTCCGTTGCCGTAATGTTTTCGGCTTTGATAATCTGCTCGAGGGCCAGACGGGTCTTGATCTGCCGCTCAGCCTGCGCGCGGAAGGACTCGCGCAGCTGCTCCATGGTCATGCCGGTGTACTTGAAGTACATATCCAGGTTTGCGCCCTGCGAAGAAAGTCTGTACTCGTAATCGCTGACGAAACCGTCGATCTCGTTCTCGATCATGGGAGCCGGAATATCCACCGCGGTGTGCGCGAGCAGTTCGTCGATCAAGGACTCCTCGAAGTTGTTTTCGGCGATTTTCTCTTTGCGCTCGGTAATCTTCTTTTTCAGGTCTTCCTTGTACTCTTCGACCGTGTTGAACTCCGAAACGTCCTTTACGAACTCGTCGTCCAGCTCGGGAAGCTCGGTTTTCTTAATCTCGTGCAGTTTGATTTTGAACACGGCTTCTTTGCCTGCAAGTTTTTCCGCGTTGTAGTCTGCAGGAAAGTTTACAGTAATCTCAAACTCGTCGCCTGTGTTTTTTCCGACAATCTGTTCCTCAAAGCCGGGTATAAAGGTATTGCTGCCCAGCTTGAGCGTGTATTTTTCCGCCTTGCCGCCCTCAAAGGGAACGCCGTCCACAAAGCCCTCGAAATCGATGACGACATCGTCGCCCTCCTGCGCGGATCTGTCGGTGACGGTGAGAAGACGGGAATTGCGTCTTCTTGCGGCGTCAATCTCTGCGTTGATATCCTCTTCGGTAACTTCTACCTTTTCTTTTTCAACCTCAAGTCCCTTGTATTTGGAAACCTCCGCGACGGGCTTCGTATAAACCTTCGCTTTGAGCAGAACGCCGTTGTCGTCGATGGAAACTACCTCGATATCGGGTCTTGAAACCACCTCAAGATTCGCTTCCTTCACCGCGTCGGCGTATATCTGGGGAAGAAGGTTGTCGATTGCCTCGTCATAGAAAACAGCCGAGCCGTAGATCTTCTCGATAATGCTCTTGGGCGCTTTGCCTTTTCTGAAGCCCGGCACGTTTATCTTCGATACGTTCTTTTTATATACACGCATGACTTCCGCGTCAAACGCCGGTTTTTCGATAACCAGTTCAAGCTCGCTGCGGTTTTTTTCAATTTCTTTGACACTCTTTAAGCTCATTTTTTATCCTCCGTAAACTAACCTGCAATGGTATTTGAATCCATACTATTCTATTTTATACTTTTTTTTAGACTTGTCAACAGTAAAATAAAGATATGCTATGGATTCTTGCGCTGCGAAAAGTAAAAAAACTGTTACCGCGATATGATAAAACGCATTTTGTTACAAAACTTGAAAATAATATAGATTGCCTTGATTTTTGCATATAATCCGATATAATGAAAGTATAAAGTATTAGGGGAGAGTCTGATGCCGGAAAACGCCAACGAGAAGAAAAGAATCGACGGCAAAAACGTGTTCGCGGATTCCGTAGAGTCTTTCTGCGCTTTGGACGTAAACTGCGAGTCGGAGCGCAAAAGCCTAAAGTCCGCGCTGCCCTCCGCCGGGCGTCTGGCGCTGATGCTCGTTTCCTTTGTCGTTTTCTGCTATTCGGTCATTTCCATTTTTATCAGACTTTCCGACGACAGCGCGCAGGAGGAGCTTTACACTTCCATCCGGCCGAAGAACCTTCCTTCGGCGGTGGAAAAGCCCCCGAAACTCAACGAGCCGAACATCATGCCTACGCTGCTTCAGAAACTGCAGATCAAAGGCGAAATCGACGAGTATATCAATCCCGATACGGACTCCTCGCTGACGATAGACGACTACCGCAGGGCGATCGCGGAGGTTTACGGCGTGAATCCGGATGTTTACGGCTGGATTGTGGTCACCGGCACGCAGATCGACTATCCGATTATGCTGGGCGAGGACAACGACTACTACCTGAACCACAATTACCTGCATCAGGAAACCAAGGCCGGTTCGATATTCGCCGACATGTCGCTGTCGCGCAATCATAAGGACAACTACAACGTGCTGATTTACGGGCACGATATGAAGAACGGCAGCATGTTCCGGGGCATCCGCGACTGGTTTATGAAAAGCAACATGAAAGCGCTTGCCGACGATATGGAGATTCAGATTTACACCAAAGACACGCTTTATGTATATAAAATCTTCTCCGCGTACCGCTCTTCCGATTTCAACTTCACCAAGACCTATTTTAAGAGCAAGGAAGAGTACAAGGATTTCCTGGATTCCATTTACGCCCGTTCGATTCTGGGAAAAAGGTTTAAGTACAACGCGGACGAGACCAGAATCTGCACGCTGGTCACCTGTACGAACGTGTACGCGAACCCCGACGAACGCTATGTGGTACACGGCATTCTGACGCGCGTCATACCATACGAATAGAGGCTGTCCCATGAGCGAGTATAGAAGCACAAGCCTGAAGGATTTTTTGGAAAGCAAAACGGTAAAAATCAAACCGGTCAATACGTTCGCGGAATCTGTCGACGCGTTTCGGTCGTCGGATATTCGGGGCAGACATGAGCGCGACAAAATGAAGATGTCGCCGCTTCTGATCCGGTCCGTCATGCTGTCCGCAGCGCTCTGCGTATTTTTCTACTGCGCGTACCTCTTAATCGCCGATGTGCGAAGCGACCGGGAACAGCAGAAAGCCTATGAGGCGCTGCTGCCGAAAAACTCGGCGGTTCCCGCTTCCAAAAAGCTGAACGAACCCGGCAGGATGCCGACTTTGCTGGAAATGCTCGCGGCAGGCGGCGACGTCGGCGAATATATCGACCCCGAACCCGAAATCGAGGAGGATTATCATCAGGCGTTCCTGCGGGCGCTGCAGATAAACCCGGACGTGATCGGCTATGTGGTTGTCACCGGCACGAAAATCAGATACCCGATCCTGCTCGGCGAGGACAACTCGTTTTATCTGACGCATAATCTGTACAAACAGAAATCGTCCGCCGGCTCCATATTCGCGGACTATACGCTGTCCAGAAATTACAGCGAAAACTATAACGTATTGATGTTCGGGCACTGCATGAAAAACGGAACCATGTTCCGGGGCATCAAACTCTGGTACGACAATTACATCAACCGCGCCGCGGTCGCCGAGAGCATGCAGATAAAGGTTTACACCAAAGAAGGCATTTATGTGTATAAGCCTTTTTCCGCATACCGGACAAACGAGATGTTCTATATGAAGACGTCGTTTGCGGACCTGAACGACTATAAGAATTTCTTAGATAAGATATACAGCCGCTCGGTACTTAAAAAGAATATTCAGTACAACGCAAGCGAGGCGAAAATCTGCACGCTGGTCACCTGCACGAACGTGCCGAGCAATCCGGAGGAAAGATACGTTCTGCACGGTATTCTCCAGCAGTTTATCCCGTACGAATAAAATATTGTGTTGGTTTTTGAAAAAAAGTGTTGACAAAGCGCAAAACTTCGCTATAATTAGTTAGGCAGCTTGATCGTTGGATCATACATATAGCGAACTTCGCATAGCGAACTTCGCATAGCGAACTTCGCATAGCGAATTATGCATAGCGGATTCGCATAGCGATAACGCATTGCGGATTACGCAAAGCGAAATACGCATAGCGTATTACGCTTTAGTAATTGCGGAACGCGAACATGTGCGAGAGTGTAAAAGGTATTATCCGATATGAAATTGAAAGGCAAGCTTTTGGAAGCGTTCATGCTCAATCTCGGCGTGCTGATGTTGTCGTTGGGGGTTTATTTCTTTAAAATTCCCAACGGGTTCATTACGGGCGGCGTGAGCGGATGGTCCATTATTTTAAGCAAGCTGCTCGGCGGCATAACCCCGTCATGGCTTTTGTTTATTATCAACTTTGCGCTGCTGATCGTGGGCTTTGCAGTGTTCGGAAAGCAGTTCGGCTTTAAAACGGCCTACTGCTCGGCTCTGTTCTCGGTGCTGGTCGTCGTGTTCGAAAACCTTTTTCCGTTAAGCCAGCCTTTGACAGACCAGCCGTTCCTTGAGCTTGCGTTCGCGATACTTCTGCCGGGCATCGGCTCTGCCGTTTTGTTCAATTACGCGGCGTCCTCCGGCGGAACTGACGTGATCGCGATGATTTTCCGGAAGTACACTTCGCTCAACATCGGGGCTGCGCTTTTGGTGACCGATTTTATCGTCGCGTTTTCTTCCTGCTTTGTCTTCGGTTTAAAAACTGGTTTGTATTCGGTGCTGGGGCTTGTCTGCAGGGCGTTTATCATCGATTCCGTGATTGAGAATTTCAACCTCTGCAAAAACTTCATGATCATCACGACCGAGTACGAAAAAGTCAAGGATTACATTATCCGGGAAGTGCGTCACGGCGTAACCGTTGTCGACGCGGTGGGCGGTTTTTCCGACGACAAGAAGAAGATGCTGATTACCGTCTGCAGACGCTCGGAATCGGCAAGAATTAAAAGAAAAATACGCGAGATCGACCCGAACTCGTTTATCATGGTCACCAACTCGAGCGAAATTATTGGAAAAGGCTTTCAGCTCGGTTGACAAACCGGAATAAAAAGTGTATAATAATAGAGCTTTTTAACGGTAAGGTTATTTGAGCGGTCGATACGCTTTACAACTGAATAGGCGGGTATGGCGGAATTGGCAGACGCGCTAGATTCAGGTTCTAGTAGCAGCGATGCTGTGCAGGTTCAACTCCTGTTACCCGCACCATAAAAAAACATCGGCATGATGCCGATGTTTTTTTATGAAATTCGGTTTTTGAACCGTAAAGTATATGCAATCATAAAAAAATATGATAAAAATATGGAAAAATGTAAATCAATGTGTTATAATGATGAAAACAAAATTAATATAATATACTACATATACTACCATTTCAAAATAAATTATTGGAGGTTGTTATGAGGAAATTCATTATCAGCGCATTGATTTTCGTGTTGGTTTTTTCCATTGCAGCTCCAGGTTTTACGGCAGCCGCCGAGGATGACTTTGATGCCAAGACGCCGGTTACCATAGACGGCGTCAAGTACGAGAACGTCGCGCTCGAGAAGAGTTATGAGCGGACGGGCGACGTTTATGACGGAAAATGGACGGATACCGGAACCGACGGCAAACCGCTGGGCAAGATGACCGACGGCGTTGTCGCGGCAAACGGAAACGACGAAGCGATCGGCTGTTACAAAGGCGGCGAGACCAGCGTCACCATCGATCTTGGCCAAGCGTATGCGATCAAACAGGTTACAACCGATTTGTACGGTTTCGCTGAGTGGGGAATTCCTGATCCCAGCGTTGCGGAGGTAACCGTTTCCGTTTCTTCGGACGGAAAGTCGTTTGCCAAAATCGGAGACGCCGAGAAATCGGATGAGATTCCGAAAGAAGGATGGAAGTTAAGGTTATTTACGCTGACGCTGGATCAGACCGTAGCGGCAAGATATGTTCGGGTTACATATAAAATTCAGGGAACCTTCTGCTGGACCAGCGAGGTCGCGGTGTTCGGCAGCGAGGATTTGTCCGGAAGTTCGCAGCCGCCCGAAACCTCGTCTGAAAGCTCTCAGCCGGCCGAAAGCTCCGCCGCAAGCTCTCAGCCTGCCGCTCAGTCAAAGGCGAGCACGAGATCCACTGCAAGCGCTAAAGAAAGCAGCGCTCCCGCCGACAGCGAAGAGCAGGCAGAAGAAAGCCTGACATGGCTCTATATCTTAATCGGCGTGGTCGTAGTCGTTGTCGCGGTGGGCATCGCGGTAGTTGTCGCGAACAAAAAGAAAAAAGAATAAAATAAGGCGCCGCGGCGCAGTTTGAAAAAAACGGCTTCTCAAATCATGAGAAGCCGTTTTTGATGCGCTGAAGCAAAAACTTCCGCGTACGGGCTGTTTATATAAAAAATTAAAAAAATGCAAAAAAATATAGAAAAAAGCCTGCGGACGTGTTAAGATACGAATAAAAGTACGCAGGAGGACCAGTATGAAACAGTTTATTATTATGGTATTGTCCTTCGTGTCGATTTTTGCTTCCGCAGTGCCCTGTTTTATGGCTGCGGCGGCTTCAAAACATGAGTACACGTTTGACGTGGCAGGTTTTGATACGGACACGACAGCAGGAAGCATTTGTGTTTATCCGAACGAAAGCAGTGCAAAACGCGTCATCGGATCGGTAGAATACGGCGGCTTTCGAGACGCGAAGCTGCTCGTTTTCGACAAGGAAGGCAGGCTCATCGAAGCAGGCGGAAACCTGTATGCGAACTCGAGCGGGGTGACCGGCAGTCCGCAGCTTTCCGTCACCGTTCCGGCCGGCGGTTTTCTTGTGGCCTTTCGCGACGGCGCGCCGAGCGGACTGAGAAACTGCTATGACGCCGCGATGGAGGGTGCTATGCTCTACAACGCGACGATGTCGGTCATTTACGAGGTTTACGGCAGCTATGACAAAAACGCGAAAAAGCTGACCATTCGCTACGACGACCCGGCCGAACCGTCCGAGAACGCGAAAAAGTTTTTGTTTGTCGGAAACAGCGCGACGTACTTCAACGGCACGCCGATTAAATTCAAAGGCTTATGCCAGGCGGCGGGCATCGAGGTGGACGTGGATTACTGCACCTTCGGCAGCGCGTATCTTTCGGAGTTCGCCGATGAAAACCACGAACGCGGCAAAGCGCTCAGGCATAAGCTGCGGAGCAAAAAGTACGACTATGTCGTACTGCAGGACGCGGGCAGCGCGACCTATTACACGACCAACGCCGCGCTGAATGCGATTCTCCCGCTTATTGAGGAGAACGGCGCGACACCGCTTTTGTACATGCGCTACTCGGCAGACAGCAATCCGAGCAACCGCTACAATGGCGCGGTAACGCATTATCGGTCCTATACCAGAATTTCGCAGGAGCGGGGAATCGTTTGCGCGCCGGTCGCGGTCGCCTTTCTTTACTGCACGGACGAATATCCGAACATTAACCTTTACGCGGACGACAACTCCCACCATTCCAAAGAGGGAAGCTATCTTGCCGCCTGCACGTTCTTATATCAATTCTTCGGCGTCTCGCCGATTGGCAACAGTTATCAGGCGCAGCTGGACGACGACGTGGCGGAAGCCCTGCAGAAATGCGCGGTCAAGGCGTGCGACGAGAAATTCGAGTATGCGGACGAAGACCTCGCTTATACCGAGAACGGCGTACGTTATGGTAACCTCGCGCGCGGAAAAAGCTATGTCCCGTCCGGTTCGGTCTATCAAAATAAAAACTGGACGGACACCGACGAAAACGGCAGCCCGATGGGCAAGCTCACCGACGGATATATCGCGACAGGCGGAACCGACACCGCGATCGGCTGTTATCAGGGCAGCGAAACCAGCGTCACGATCGATCTCGGCGGGGTTTTCCCGATTAAGCGAATGTTCACCGATTTGTACGGAAACGCGTCCTGGGGAATCCCGGACCCCGGACAGGCGACGGTAAGCGTGTCTGTTTCGACGGACGGAAAGAGTTTTAACAGCATCGGACTTGCGCAAATGTCCGAAGAAAAAGCGGGCGGCGACTGGAAACGCCGCGACTTTACGCTGACGCTTTCAGAAACGGTTCCCGCGCGCTATGTGCGGGTAACCTATCAACTGAAGGGCAACTTCTGCTGGTCGAGCGAAATCGCAGTGTTCGGCGTGGATACGGCTTTGGAAGAATCCGAATCGGAAGAAGAAAGCGCCGCATCGGCTGCGAGCGAGGAAAAGCCGGAAGAAAAGAGCAGCCCGACATGGCTTTATGTTTTAATCGGCGCGGCTGCGGCTGCCGCAGCGGGAGTTCTTGCGGCAATCCTGAACCGTAAAAAGAAAAACAAGTAAAAAAACGCTGTGACAGAAAACCTGTCACAGCGTATTTTTTTTTACTAATTTTACGCCTCGCTGGTTCTTTTCTGCTTCATGATGACCAGCGCGACCGTAACGCTCGCCAGCGCGAACGCGAGCACGATCAGCATATCGGTAAAAATCGGCTTTAAGTGTTTCATGCTGAACTCAACCGTTTCGGCGATGCGGATGTTCGCTTTGATATACCAGTAGGTCGGCGTGAAGCTGGCGATGTTCAAAACGGTCTCGCCGAGCATTTCCTGCGGCACGAACACGCCGCTGATAAAGCAGAAGCCGAGCGATACCACGTTCGCCGCCGCGGACATGGCGTTTTTGCTCTTGATAATGTTGGAGATCAGGAAGCTGATGCTCAAAAACGTGACGCTTGCCACCAGGGAATTCAGCAAGAACAAAAGTCCGTTTAACGAAAACATCTGCTTCGGGTAAAAGATGAAACTGGTAGAAACCATCAGCGCCCACGCGATCAACGCGAAGGACAGGTTGCCGAACAGCAGCTGGAGGTTGATGTTTCTTGTCTTAATCGGAGCGCAATGGTTCCGTCGTTTTAAATCGGTTTTGTTATAGACAATCATCACCGCGCAGACGCCCAATATCATGACCGAGAAGAGCGAATACGCCATATAATTGAAATAATACATATATTTCTGGCCGTTCGCCTTCTTTGTGTTAAAGCTGTTGACGGTTACCTGCGTCTGGGCCTCTAAATCTTTTTTTATATTCTTGATTATCTCGTCTTGGGAAGCACTGTCAGAATATTTTAAATAGATAGAAGCGGTATTTAAATACTTGTTTATCAAAGAATCCATATAAATCGCCGCGGTTGAGTTGGGGACCGTCGTTTTTTCAAGCTGAAATTCTTTTCCCGACAAAAAGTCGTCTGAAAAACCGGCGGGCACCCGGACGATATATTCCACTTTGCGGTAGAACAGCGCGTCCTGCAGTTTCTCGGCGTCGTCTTCGATTTCGACGATGTTTGCCTTTTCGCTCAGGTAGTCCCGCAGTCCGGCTACGATTTCGGATTCTTTGTCGTTGTTGATAAAGGCGATGTTCTTTTTTGTTTCCTCAAACCCGATGTTTTGGCGGTCGCTTCCGGTCGTCGTCATTAAGATTGCGAAAAACAGGAAAACCAATAAGTATATCGAGATTTCAATCAGGTTCTTTTTGATAATCTTAAAAAAGGCTTTATAGACTTGCATATTTCTGCCTCCTGAGAACAAGGAAGGTAATCAGTCCGAACACGACCGCCATTGCGGCAAGGATCATAAGGTTTAGAGAGTAATGCGTCGTTCCGGAGTAAAAATACAGCGCGTAAAACGAATCGGCGATCAAATTCACCGGGTTCAGGTAGCCCAAAATCGGAATATTATTGTTGATGATCAGCTTCATTCCGTCGTACATCATGCCCGCAAGGAAGGAGAACAGCATGGTCGTACCGATTAAGGTTCCTACTTTAATACCCTCGCTCTTATGGCTCAGGATAGAGATAAACGTACCGTACGTAACGCCGGCAACAGTGCCGACCAGACAGGTCAGAACGACATAGGCCAGTCTGTTTCCGAAATCAACGCCCAAAGCAAAAATGAGGAACAACAGCACAATCAATATGATTGCCGCCTGCGCTGTGACAGCGGCGAGCAGGGAAGCGGCAAACGCCCGCATTTTCTGCGTCGGCGCGGCGCAGACACGCGCGCCCTGCGCCGACTGGTTTCCCTGAATCGCGTAGATTTCCTTAAGCCCCCAGAAGCTGCCGTACATGCAGGCCATCGCGAGCAGCGTGTAGAAATAATGCACGGCGGTGTCCGGCTCGGAATGCGAAGCGGCCACTTCTTTTAGGTAGTCCTTTCGTTTTGCGATTTCGTCGATCAGTCCTTTCTGCATAGCTTCGGGGTTTTGCGCCATGACGGTCTGCAGCGTCGCGGCGGTTTGCTGGTAATCGTCTAAGAAACTCTTGATAATGGTCTCGTTCAGCCCGTTGTTTTTGATTTCCAAATGTATTCCGTTCTCGCAGTAGATGTATCCTTCGATTTCGCCGTCTTTTAGAAGGTTTATGCAATCTTCTTTCGATGCGTACCGAATATCAAACAGCCGGCTGCCGTCGGCTTCGGTGGAAACCGCCTTGAGCGCTTCCTGAAAATGAATATCCTTTCGGAACGCTTCGTTGTCCACCACCGCGATTTTTATTTCTTTGAATACTTCGCCCTTCGTGATGTTCGAAAACGCCATCTCAAACAAAACCGCGAGCAGAATCGGGAACAAAAGCGTCCAGAACACCACCTGCTTGTCGCGGACGATGCACTTTAATCGGTATAAGTAAATATGCGCGAACATATTGGCATTTCCTTTCCGCTATCAACTAATCTCTTAATTCTTTGCCTGTGATTTCCAAGAAAACGTCGTTCAGCGTGGGCGGCTCGGAGTAAACTTTTCCGAAGCGGATATCGTTCGCCTTGAGGTGTTCTAAAATCATCATCAGGTTGTGGCTGCCTTTGCCGCACTTGACAACCAGCATTTCGCCGTCGAACTCGGCAGAAATGACGTTGTTCAGGCTTCGGATGCCGGTTAGAACGCCCTCGTTTGGCTGGTAAACCTTGACGGTTACCTTCTCGCCGGCTTTAATCATGCTTTTCAGCTCGTCCTTTGTGCCGGCCGCGATGGTCTTGCCCTTATCCATGATGATGATTCTTGAGCAGATCTGCTCGACCTCCTCCATGTAGTGAGAGGTATATACGATCGAAGCGCCTTCTTTGTTGAGCCTTAATATGCCCTCTAAGATATTGTTTCTGGACTGCGGGTCCACCGCGACGGTCGGCTCGTCCAGAATAATCAGCTTCGGTTTGTGCGCGATGCCGCAGGCGATGTTGAGCCGGCGCAGAAGTCCGCCGCTCAGCTTTTTGGGATAAAACTTTTTAAAATCCTTAAGCCCGACGAATTCAATCGCTTCGTCAACCAGCGCTCTGCGCTTCTTTTTGTCGGTGACGTAAAGGCCGCAGAAGTAGTCGGTGTTCTCGTAAACGGTCAGTTCCTCGAACACTGCGACGTTCTGCATAATGATGCCGATGTCGCGCTTGATGTCGTAAGCGTCCGGCGACATGGGCTTGCCGAAAATCTCAATGTTGCCCTTGTCGTATTTCAACAGAGAGAGGATGCAGTTGATCGCCGTCGTCTTGCCCGAACCGTTCGGACCGAGAAGCCCTAACACCTCGCCCTCGTGCAGTTCCATATTGAAATGGTCGAGCGCGATCAGGTCGCCGTACCGTTTGACCAGATTTTCAACCTTTATAACCATAAAAAATCCTCCGTAATCGTTTGTTGAGTATATCATACAGCGCCGCCGAATGAAATGTAAGTGAGAAAAATCCTTACCTGATGTGACAAATGTAATTTTTAAGTCCGGATATGCTTGCATCCTTTGGCTTTCTATGATAGAGTAATCATAACCTGATGCGGAAAGAGTATGCGGAAATGGAGCATATTTACAACAAAGTAGCGGTATTTCTGTTCTGTACGGCGTTTTATATCGCGGACAATTCAAACGGCGTCATACCCGTGCTGGCGGCGGTCATTCTCAGCGCCGCTTACAGCTATTTTGACGGCAAAAAAGTAAAGATGGCTTTTACGGCCGCTTTTTGCGCCGTCTGCGCTTTTTTGCCTGAATTGACGTACTTCCTTCCGCTTGCGGTTTACGACGCGGTTTTTGAAAACTGGATATGGGTTCTCGCCGCTGCCGCCGCGGGGATACACTTTCAAAACCTGCCGATTATGACGTTCGTGCTGGCGACCGCGTTTTCGGGAATCTCCGTACTGCTGAAGCATCATTCGAGAACCATGCAAAAGCTGAAAAAGCAGTACACGGAACTGCACGACAGCAGCAGGGAAATGGCTTTTCGGCTCGAACAGAGCAACAAGGAACTGCTCAAAAATCAGGACAACGAGATAATGCTCGCCACTTTAAACGAACGGAACAGAATCGCGCGGGACATTCACGACAATGTCGGGCATATCCTATCCAGCGCGATACTGCAGGTCGGCGCCATGATTGCAACCGCAAACGACCCGGCGCAGAAGGAAAACCTTGCGCAGCTGAACAAAACCCTGACCGGCGCGATGGACAGCATCCGAAAGAGCGTGCACAACCTGCACGACGAAGCGCTGGACCTGCGCGGCGAGGTGAAAAAGCTGATCGACGGCTTTACGTTCTGCGAGGCGGAACTGGATTATGACATTCAGTCCAACCCCGACAAGAAGCTGAAATACTGCTTTATCTCAATCATCAAAGAGGCGCTCGCGAACGTGATGAAACACTCCAACGCGACACGCGTAACCGTAAAGCTGCACGAGCATCCGGCGCTGTACCAGCTGATTGTTCAGGACAACGGAACCGCCGCCGGCAAAGAACCGCGCAGCGGCATTGGTCTTGCGAACATCGCGGACCGCGTCGCTTCCTTTAACGGCAACCTGAACATCAGCTCAGAAAAAGGTTTTCGGATTTTCGTTTCGATACCGAAGAATACGGAAGGTGAATAACAAGCGTGAAGGTTTTAGTAATCGACGACGACAAGCTCATCTGCGCGTCTTTAAAAACCATACTTGAGTCCGACAAAGAGATAACCGTCGTCGGGCTGGGCAACAGCGGCAAAGAAGCGGTGGAACTTTTCTATAAAACACAGCCGGACGTGCTTCTTTTAGATATTCGGATGGGCGAGATGTCCGGTCTGGACGCGGCGGAAGCGGTGCTGAAAATGCAAAAAGACGCGAAGGTTTTGTTCCTGACAACCTTCGCGGACGACGAATATATCATCAAAGCGCTCAAAATCGGCGCGCGCGGCTATATCTTAAAGCAGAATTTTGAAAGCATTGTTCCGGCGGTCAAGGCGGTCAACATCGGGCAGTACGTTTTCGGCGAGGATATTGTGGCCAAACTGCCGGAATTGTTGAACAAAAGCGGAAAAAACAGCTTTGAATCCTATGGCATCAGCGACAAGGAGCAGGAGATTATTTCGCTGGTCGCCGAGGGGCTGAACAACAAGGAAATCGCCGCGAAACTGTATTTGAGCGAGGGAACGGTCCGCAACTATTTAAGCGCCATTTTAGATAAACTGAACCTGCGCGACAGAACCCAGCTTGCGGTGTTTTACTTTAAAAATAAATAAGAAAGGGAATGAAGCGTTTTGTTTCATTCCTTTTTTGAAAAGTAGTTGACATGCCGCCGAAAATAAAATACAATAAAAATAACCGAACTGTAAAGGAGGAATTGAATAAAAAAAACTTTTGCTAAATTTAACTTTTTTATAACGCTGTTGTTTGGCGTTTTTGTGTTAAGCATGTTGTTTATTGATTATCCAAAATATGTAATAATAACCATTTCCTCAATCTATCTTATATATGCAATAATTCGAGTAATTATTTTGTTAAAATATTTAAAAATGATTAAAAATCACTCGCACAGTCCGGCCGCCGATTGGCAGAAATGCGAAAGCTGCAATACGCTTTTTACATACATCATAAACTTCTGATTTTTTATTCTTAAGCAGGAATGAAAAACTTCACGTTCAAAGAAGGAGCTTTTTTAAGCTCCGTTTTTATTTTACTCGCAATGGGTTTGCGGGATTCTTTTTTGCTTGTCACAATATTTGTCACGAATCCATAGTATGTATCAGACATTATATAAAGGACAGGATGTGCCTTATATAATGGTCAATGAAAAAAAAGTGTGGTGGTATCGATGTATAGAAAAGATTCGTGCAGAGGTCATACGCGTTATATTATTTTTGAAGATTGCAGAAAACGGTTTTTTACCCGTTCTTTTAGCCGCTCAAGGTCATTTAGCAAATCAAGAAGCTGGTCACACAGCAGGTCCAGAAGCAAATCGTTCAGCAGATCGAAAAGCTGGTCCTACAGCAGATAAATCACAGGAAAACGGAATAGAGTAGTATGGATAAGTATTTCAAAGCGCAGGACGTTGTCAACGGCTACTCTATTCTTGATTTAATCGGAGAGGGAAGATACGGGATTGTTTATCTTGCGGAAAACGAAAAAGGCGAAAAATGCGTCATAAAACAGTTGAAGAAAAAAACGCTCAAACAGTCGAAAGAAAAGCTGTTTTATGAACAGCAGATTTTGAAGCAGCTGAACAATCCCTGCTTCCCCAAGTTTATTTCAACCTTCAAAGACGAATTCCGAGAGGGCTATATCTTAGAGTATATAGACGGCAAAGTGTTCGAGGATCTCGTCGCGGCAGACCGGCATGTTTTCAGCAGGGAAGAGATATACGACACCGCCAGACAGCTTCTGAATATGATAGAAATTCTGCACAACAGCAACATTGTTCATCGGGACATCCGGCTGCCGAACGTCATTTTAAAAGAGAATAACGAGCTTGCATTAATCGACTTCGGACTTGCCAGATTTATAGATAACCAAAGATATGTAAAAGAGCAGGATTACTGGTATATCGGCGATTTTCTGATACACCTGTATTATACGACTTATGAAGTGTCTGAAAAAGAAGAGAAACCCTGGTTTGAGGAATTGGATTTAACCTCCGACGAGGTGCTTTTCCTGAAAAAACTGATGGGACTCGAAGAAAGCTTCAAAAGCATAGACGAAATCAAGGAACAGCTTGCGAAATTGGCATAAATCAAAGCCATGCAGAAAAGACAGCATGGCTTTTTACATAAATATTGGACGGATGGGTTATGATACAGATTTTAAGTATTTACCGCGAGAGTTTCTGCGCGAACGTGTTCTCAAGAACGCATTTCAGAATGATCGGTTTAATCGACGCGCGCATAAAATTCGATTACGGCATAGAGCGGGTGACGCTTGCTTATTTCCGGTCATCCGGCACAAACAGCGGCAAGATAAAGGGGCTGTGGTATCCGATTGTGGGCATAAAAACCGTTTCGGGCGGGTTTACGGAGTTTACCGAATTTTTAAACGATATCCTGACGCGAACCACCAAATCGGGAACGGCGGATGCCGGCTGGCTTGCGAAATCGCTGTTCTTCCCGAGAAGGTACGCCAACAGCAGTATGATTCGCGGCTTTTCGAGCGGGAAGCATTACGAGGCGCTGCTGGAAATCGGTATGATTCTTCGGGAAATGTACGAGAAAAACAGATTCCGCTATGACAAAAACCTGACTGCGGAGGTTTTGAACAGCGTTGTTATGTCAACCCGCGTTTATCCGGGGAATAAACGCACGCAAAGAGAGAACTACCATACCCTTATGGGAGATATATTTTATGAGCAGGAGAGGTTTTACAGCTAATCACTATAATGAATCAGATATTTATCTGGAATAAATGATATAATCATTTCCGTAAACGCTGAATGTAACACTGGTAGGGATTTCATCTATATAGTTGCCTTTTCCGAATCTCGCGTCCAATGCTTTTCTGGTTAAGTTATCCTCTACCTGCTTTTATATACTTGTTATATACTCGTTATATACTTGTTATATAATCGTTAACTGCTGCAGCGGCGGTTTTGTCCATACCTAACTTGTCTGCGTCAAGCAGCCATAAGTCGTTGAAGCCGTCGTTTTCTGCACCGTATTTTTCGAAGATTCCAAAATCTGATCATGAGTAAACATAGTATTCCTTATTGACAGAAACGGTATCTTCCCAGATATCCTTCATATCCCTAAGCTGACTGGTAACCAGCATTTCCCGGTATTGGGCTGCAAATTCAACGCATATTCCGTGGGTGAAAACACCCTCTCTGCTTGCAAAATAGATATAATTCCATGTAAAGGTGCTGAAGTTTTCCGGCAAAGCCCAGAAATCTCTTTTCAGTTCATAAGTGTCCCCTAAAATATCGTAAGGTATATTCAGCCGTTTTCTTATTTCGGTGTTTACGGCAGGTAAAAATTCCTCGTCCTTCCAGAACAAATCGGAAAAGTTCAGCCGTTTGCCCGTATATAAGTCCCATACGGCGGCAACAGGTCTGTAGTAGTAATTCGGCGAGATGTCGGTGCCTTCATCGTAAGTATTTGAAATAACAACATACAGATATCCGTTACTGCATAATGATTCAACATATAAACTATGCAAGTGTGCGGATTCGAAACATGATTTGGCGTAGTCCTCCACTTCGCTTCTTTGGGCATTCGCGTTCGTTTCCGCCTGTTTTATAAAGCTGTTTATCTCCTTCTGCAGACTTTTATTCTTCAATCCTTCAATTCGGTAGTTGTAGTATTCCGTACCTTTGTCGCCTTTTTTCTCATCATATTTCAGATAAGAAATTGCAGAGTAATAGGTGCTCGGCATTTTGAAATCAGCCGGCTTTTCCGGACCGGTGCCGCGCGTGTTTAAAATGGTCTGCTCAAGGGTATTGAGATTCGAAACCGGAATATATCCGCTGTCGGCAACCGCTTTCTGCCCGGGAGTACTTAAAATCCAGTCAATCAGCGCGCGGATGGGGGAATCCTCCGGAGTATTTTTATTGATAACCGCATAGCTGTAAGAAATCAGCGGGTAGCTGGCGTCCGCCATGGTATCTTTGCTCGGCTGAATGTCGTCTATTTTAATGAATTTTACATTGTTCGCGCCAGCGTACATCTCTGCGGCATACGAATAAACGCAGTAGCCGATTGAATTGATCCCGTTGTCGTAGCTTGCGACAGCGCCTTCTAATCCCTCCAATTCGGCGGGAAGCGCGACGGTTTTCGCCTTCATAAGCGGAGTGTCTCCCATAAACGCGGTCATATAGTTCTGGCTGACGGAGGCAGGTTTGTGCTGGTAAGCGATAATTTCGGCGTCGCTGCCGCCGACATCCTTCCAGTTCGTGATTTTGCCGGAGTAAATATCCTTTATCTGCTGTTGTGTGAGCTTTTCAATCGGATTATCCTTGTTTACAATGAAAACTAAACCTTCCATCGCGATTTTGAAAGTCTCGACCTCAAAACCTTTGGAAGAAGCATAATCGCTCTGCAGCGGGGTGGAGTCGGTGAAGATAATATCGCATTTGTTCTCGATAAGGTTACGAAAAGAATCGTCGGTGCGGCTGACCTGCTTTTCGGCTTCTCCCTGACTGATTCCGAGCAGCGCGGCGCGGATTCCCGCTTCAAGCGTAACGGTTGAGGCAGAGCCGTCTATTCTTATGTTTTGCAACTGCTCTTGCAGATTGTTTTTCTGTTCGGTATCAGTCTCCGGCACAAAAGATGTGTCAGAGGTGTTTTCTCCGTCGGAGTTACGCTCGCAGCCGGAGAAAACGGTAAGCATCATTATTAAGAATAAAAAACAAGCGAAAAATCTTTTCATAGCTTTTATATTCACTTCTTTTAATTTATATTGTAACAGTGGGGAAGAGAGCGTTAAAAAGTTTCAAAGCAATAAAAAAACTGTTCTCCGTATAAGGAAAACAGTTTTAAGAATTATATTTCTCGGCTTTTTTCTTCGGCATAGAGAAAGAATTTATAAACAGGTGCCATGCTTTTGAAGCTGTTTATCAGAAGGGGCGCTAACTGTTCGGAGAACAGAACCGAAAAATCGCTGCTGCTGCGCGCGAAGTAGATGTTCTTTCTGTCCAGCCAGTTCCGAATTCTTTCCGGCTGTTCGGGGTACCGGCTTTTTCTGAAGCTGTCGCCCTCCAAGGTCATTTCGTTCTGGCTTTCATAGGCTTCTATAGCTTTTTGGAACATCGGGTCGTTCTCTAATATCATTTTGCGGATGGTGTTCATTGTTTCCGCCGAAACCGAATAATACCCGCAGCCGTAAAGAATATTATAGGGAGAGAACACAAAGAAAAACTCGGGGTAACGCGGGAACTCATTTTTGTCCCTCTTGAACGACAGCCACATTTCCTCTCTGTAGAGCATTTTGTCCTTCGCGTACCGCAGGTCGCGGTAGATTCGTGAAATAACGATTTTCGATTCTGTGACGATTTGGCTGTCGATAGCATGTAACGTCGGAGCAAGCGCGTTTGCCAGTTCCGTCAAAGGCTGCAAAACGTATTTTTTATACTCTTCCTTATGCTCCGCAAACCATTCCTTGCTGTTCATAAATCGGTTTTCGGATAAAAAATCCAGTGACTTTTGTGTGAACATATTCTACTTCCTGTTGCTTCCCTGATTCGCTGATTTAATATATTAATTTACATAATATACGAATCATAAAAAGAAGTCAACAAAATTGTTGACTCCTTTCGCAAAATTGCATCATATATAATGAATTTCAATGTTGCCGAATCTCACTTCACCGTTGAGCGTAATCAGCGGGCCGTTTACGTTTTCGGACGGGCGGTTGTTCTCGATATTTCCGAGCGTGGCGTGAAGCTTATCCTTTACCTGCCAGTGCCTGGGGAGATATACTTCCATTGAACCGAATGTGCAGTTGAGGAACACCTCCGCGCCGTTCGGGCTTAACTGCACCTGATCAAAGTAAACATTCATCGCGCCGAAGAAAACATTAAATTCTCCCTCGATCAGGTTGTCCGAGTGCAGATATTTGCTGGATTCGCAGAACGACGCTCTCGCGTACAAACGGTTTCCGGACAAAGTTTCGCCGTCATGATTGCCGAACTTGTCATACTTTTTGTTGTACTTGATGATGCGTTTGCGTCTGCGGAAAAGCATTTGGAGCCCGATGCTCAGCAGTACGGCCGCTAAAAGCAGCGTCCAGAAAGAAATCTCGGGCAAACTCAATGGTTCTTGATAGATGGAATATAAAAACGCCAGCGGCACAAAAATGCCGAAGAAATTTAAACTCGTTATGCTCTTAATGAAGATCGCGACAAAGAAGACAGTCGCAAGAATGCTCCAAAAGCCGATTTTGGCAAACACATTCTCGCGGTCAATCTGACTGACAATGATGAAAGCGGCAAAGAATATGAAAAATAATCCCCAGAAATAGTTCCGAAACCTCAACTTCATATGCATCATTCCTTTCGTTATGTTCTTTCGTCCATCCGTTCCTTCAGCTGCTTGTAATAGTGCCTGGAAACATAAACATGTTTGTGGCTGTCCGCGAATTTTATCAGGCTGGACGAAGTAAGATTTCGCTCGATTGAGTAAATTTTTCGGGTGTTGACGATGGTGGATTTCGATACGCGGATAAAACAGCGCGGCAGTATTTCTTCCAGCTCGTACAGGCGGTACTTCATCAGGAAAGCGTCGTCCGCCGTATGGGCATATACGCGCTCGTCGTCGGTTTCGAAGAATAAAACCTCCTCCACCGGAAAGTAATACTCCTGATTCTGCTTGTAAAAGGTGAAGCCGGTCTTCAGAAGGGACTGCTCTTTGATGAAATTATGGATTCTTTGAATCGTGTCATCCACTCGGCCGCAGCGGATAATGACTTCATCTTCCTGAAGCCCTTCTACTGTTTCAATGCGAATCTTCACCGTATCACCTCTTGGTCCTTACTATACCATATTATTTGGAAAAATGGAACTGAAAAAAGCTAATAGGCGTTTTTTGCCCGGTAACAGGTAAAAAAAGCCAGTCAAGCGGTCATTTCACGATTGATTATTTTGGTTTTGGTGCTATACTGTAAATGTTTAGAAGTGTTCCGGGAGGGTATCGTTATGGTATTTTACACGCCTTTTTGCGAGCCGCGTCCGATACGTCTTTGCGAAGAAACCCGACGGTTCGCGTGGGAGTCTCTGCAAGGCAAATACGGCGACGAGGCAAGAACATACAATGCTGTTTCTCTTGACCATATTCCGGGTTTTTCGGAACTGTCCGAGGTCGAAAAATACAACATCGCCATAGCGGAAATCGCGAAAAACGCGCCGGTTCGCATATGCAAAGAAGAAAAGGTCTGCGGCTCGGCGACGCTCGGCGGCGCGATAGACCATGTTGTGCCAGCGTTTTATCAAGGCAGGCCGGTATTTCGAAGCGTGAGCCACTTAACCCTAAATTTCGCGACAGTGCTCAAGCGCGGCGTCAACGCGCTTGAAAACGATATAATCGAGCGAAGCAAAGACGACACCCTGACAGACGCGCAAAAAGCAACGCTCGACAGCTTTCAAAAAGCGATCGCGGCGATGCGCGTTTACCACAAACGCTATTTACAAGCCGCGAAAACCGCCAAGCCGGAAGCGTATCAGGCGCTGCTGCGCGTGCCGTTTGCGCCGCCGCGCACTTTCTTCGAGGCGGTGCAGAGCCTGTGGTTCACCTTTTCTTTCGTCCGGCTGTGCGGCAACTGGCCGGGTCTCGGGCGCATTGACGAGATGCTGGGCGGGTATTTAGAGAAGGATTTAGCGCGCGGAACGCTTACCATAGATGAAGCGCGGGAGATTCTTGCCGGCTTCTTTATCAAGGGGTGCGAGTGGATACAGAGCAGCCCGGTTCCCGGTTCCGGCGACGCGCAGCACTACCAGAATATCATTCTCGGCGGGACGAACGAGAACGGAGAGGACGTTACGAACGAGGTTTCGTATCTGGTGCTCGACGTCGTCGAGGAGTTGGCCATCAGCGATTTTCCGATTACGGTGCGGGTCAACAGCAAAATGCCGCGCCGTTTTCTGGAGCGCGTCGCGCAGGTGATGCGCCACGGCGGGGGAATCGTCGCCGTCTATAACGAAGATTTGGTATTACAAGCGCTCGAACGCATCGGGTACGACAAAAAAGAAGCGCTTTCCTTCGCCAACGACGGGTGCTGGGAGGTTCAGATACCCGGCAAAACCAACTTTCATTATGTGCCCTTCGACAGCCTGCGCATTCTCTTAAACGATACGTTGCGTCTAAATACGGACTCTCCGGCGCATTTTGAGAGCATAGAATCGCTCTACATAGCTTTCCGCAAGAATTTGAAAAATACCGTAGACAAAATCTGCGCGGACGCGATAAAAGAGTTCGCCGACTTCTGCGAGCATCCCGAAAAAGGGGTCTGCTCGGTGATTTCGGTCTTTGAACAGGACTGTATTCAAAGGGCAAAAGGCTATCAAAACGGCGGAACCGTGTACCGCGTGGTTTCTCCGCATATCGGCGGCGCGCCCGACGTGGGGAACAGCCTGCTTGCGATTCAAAAGCTGGTCTTTGAGGAGAAAAAGGTTTCGTTTGACGACCTGATGCGGATTCTGCAGAACAACTGGGAGGGCGCGGAAGCGCTGCGCCTGTACGCGCTCAACCATTATACCTATTACGGCAACGACGACGACGAAGCGGACGCCTACACGACGCGCGTCATCGACGATTTCGGGGACATGGTGGAAGCGTGGCAGGGAAAATCGCCGATTATCTTTACCGGCGGCGTCAGCACGTTCGGCAGGCAGATCGAGTGGGCGCCGTTCCGGCTCGCCACGCCGTTCGGAAAAAGAAAAGGGGACATCCTGTCCGGGAACGATTCCCCGACGCCGGGCACCGACACCGAGGGCGCGACGGCCATGATTCGCTCCTACTGCAAAGCGGATTTAAAAAAGATGGGCACCGGCGCGGCGCTGGACGTTAAGCTGGCGCCGGGCACTTTGAAGGGCGAAAACGGCGTTGCCGCACTGGTCGCTCTGATCGAGGGCTTTTGCAGGCTGGGCGGGTATTTTATGCAGCTGGACGTCGTCGACGCGAAGACGCTAAAACGGGCGCAGGAGAACCCGGAAGCGTACAAGACCCTGTCCGTGCGCGTGTCCGGCTGGAATGCCCGCTTTGTGACGCTCGACCGGGAGTGGCAGAACATGATTATTGAGCGCACGGAGAAAAACAGTTTATGAGCGCGGCGCTTGTGACCAAAATACAGCGTTTTTCCACGCACGACGGCGACGGCGTCCGCACGGTCGTGTTCCTGAAAGGGTGCCCGCTGGACTGCAAATGGTGCCACAACCCCGAAACCAAAAAGGCGGAGAACCAGTTGTATTATGTAAACCGGCTCTGCATCGGCTGCGGCGCGTGCCGAGCGGCGTGCGGTCAGGACGCGCATGCGTTTCTGCCCGACGGCAGACATATTTACCGACCCGAGCAGTGCGCGCTTTGCATGAAATGCGTTTCGGTCTGTCCGGCGAAGGCGATGGAAAGCGTCGCGCAGGTTATGACCGCCGAACAGATTATGGAGATTGTCCTGCGCGACAAACCCTTTTACGGCGAAAACGGCGGGCTGACGCTGTCGGGCGGCGAACCGCTTATCCATGCAGATTTGTGCGTCGAACTGTTGGAGTGCGCCAAAAAGCTGGGCATGACCACCGCAATCGAAACCAGCGGGTATGCGAGCAGGGAAGCGGTCCGGCGGGTCGCCCCGCTGACCGACTGCTTTCTTTGGGATATCAAGGATACCGACCCGGTTCGGCACAAAGAGAATACGGGCGCGGACAACAGGTTAATTCTTGAAAACCTGAAAATTGCCGATTCGCTCGGCGCAAAAACGGTTTTGCGCTGCATTGTTCTGAAAGGCGTCAACGCGGAGCCGGCGCATTTTCGGGCGGTGAGCGGGATTTATCATTCGCTTCAATATTGCGCGGGGGTCGAGCTTCTGCCGTATCACACCTACGGCGGATCGAAGCGGGAGCAGCTCGACGGTTTCGACGACGGAAACAAGGCCTGGATTCCGGCGGAAGCGGATTTGGCTTTGGCACGCGATATCTTAACGGAAAACGGCGTTCCTGTTCTATAAACAAAGACAGAGCGTTCTCTGTCCTGATTTTTTTTACGCGCATATTGAAACCGCCGGCATCGGTATGGTATATTGAGTAAAAAAAGCGTTATGGAGTTAAAAATGGATTTGGTTGTAAAACGGTTTGAAGAATTAACCCTCAATGAACTGTATGAAATCTTAAAGGCGAGAGCCGAGGTGTTTGTCGTCGAGCAAAACTGCCCCTATCAGGATTTGGACGAAAAAGACAAACGCGCCTACCACGTATACTTAAAAGACGAGTCCGGCATACAGGCGTATCTGCGGGTCGTGGACAAAGGGGTGTCCTTTGAAGAGGTATCCATCGGCAGAGTGCTGACCGTGAAGAGAGGATTCGGTCTCGGAAAAGAACTGATGCTGGCGGGCATCAAAGTCGCGAAAGAAAAACTGCGCGCCGACAAAATCAGAATCGGAGCGCAGTCGTACGCGAAAGGCTTTTATGAAAAAGTGGGTTTTAAGCAGGTCTCGGACGAATTCATGTTAGACGGCATACCGCATATCGAGATGCTGTTGGAACTGCAGGAGATATAAAAACAGAGCAAGTATATATTATGCCGCATAATATACGCTTGCTCTTTTTTATATTACTTTTCGTTTTCGCGGAGCTGACCGAGCGTTCCGCCGGGGTGGCGCTTTACGTACTGCGCGGGCGTCAGGTTCACGTGCTCCTGCAGCACCACCGAGATGCACTGCAAAACAAGGGTTTCTACAAGATACGAGTTCCGCGGCGCGCGGTTCAAGGGTCCGCCCTCATGCCGTACGCCGGCGAAGATATGGCAGTCGGCGAACTTCGCGAGCCAGGAATCTTTGTTGCCGGTCACCGCGATGATCTTGCAGCCGTAATTGCGGACAGCGGCCGCGGTCGCCTTCAGCTCGGCGGTGTTGCCGCTGTTGGAAATGCAGATGACCACGTCTTCTTCGGCAAGCTGCCCGCAGGAGCCGTGCACCGCTTCGGTGCCGTGCAGATAATAGGCGGGCGTTCCGGTCGACGAGATCAGCGACGCGGCGTAGGTGGCGACGTGCGACGGCTTTCCGATGCCCGTAATGTGCAGTCTGCCGCCATTGCGGCGGGATTCCTCGATGATTTGAACGGCTCTGTCAATCTCGTCTCTGCTGATGTTGTCTATGAAGTAGGTAAGCTCATTCTTTGCGCTTTCCAGAAAGTTCTTCAATGCGTCCATAATCAATCCCTTAACTGTTCGAAAAGTTCGGTATTCAGGCGATTGGTTTGCATAACGCGTAACACCTCGTCAATGGAGGGCAGGCTGGGCTGCGCGCCCATGCGGGTTACGGTTATGCCCGCGGCGCAGTTCGCGAACCGCAGCGCGCTTTCATAATCGGCGCCCAGACAAACCGCGGTGCAGAATGCGCCGACAAAGCTGTCGCCGGCGGCGGTCGGGTCAACCGGACTGCCGCTGTCTATGCAGGGGCTCTTTAGGAAAACATCCTTGTTTACAAATACCGCGCCCTTGCTGCCCAAGGTAATCAGCGCGTTTTGCACGCCCATTTCGATGAGCCGGTCTGCCGCTTTGCGGATGTTCTCCTCCGAGTTCGGGCAGATGCCGGTAATATCCTGCGCTTCGTGCTCGTTCGGCGATATGTAGGTAAGGCAGGACAGCAGCGCTTGGCTGAGCGGCGCGGACGGCGCCGAGTTGAGCATGACCGGAACACCCTTTTTATAGGCGTACTCGGCTACGATTTCGTTGATCTGCATCGGGATTTCCAGCTGCAGCATCACCATATCGTAACGGGCAACCTCGTCCTCTAAAAACGCAACGTCCTCCGGCGTAATCTTCATATTCGCGCCGGGCACGACGATAATGCGGTTGTGCGTGGTGTTGTTTTTCTTTTCCAGAATAATGTTGCCGACCGCGGTTGAAACGCCTGCGGCTTTTTTTATAAACTGCGTGTTTACGTTATGGCTGTTCAGCGAAGCCAGCAGTATCTCGCCGAAGCTGTCGTCCCCGACTTTGCCGACCATCGTGACGTCCGCGCCCAGCTTGGCTGCCTGAACCGCCTGATTGGCGCCCTTTCCGCCCGGAGCGGTATGAAAATCGCGGCCGAAAACCGTCTCGCCGCTGTTCGGAAACCGTTCGGTGCTGACAATCAAATCCATGACAAGGCTGCCTACGACTAATATTTTTGGCTTTTTCATAAAATCACCTAAATTATAATATTCTGGAATGAAAAGTAAAAAATGCTTTATTTTTTATTAAAACTATAACATACCGCTCGATATAAATCAAGGGTTTACAAATAATGGGTTGCATTCATCCGAATAATATGTTAAAATCTACGAAACTGTGAATTTTTTGTGGAGTAACTATAACTATGAAAACGGTTGGAAACATTCTTTGGTTTATCCTGTGCGGGTTGGTTCTTGGTCTGTCCTGGGCGCTTGTCGGCGTTTTGTGGTGCATTACGATTATCGGCATACCGTGGGGCGTGCAGTGCTTTAAGTTCGCAAAGCTCGCGTTTGCGCCGTTCGGAAAAAACGTACAATACGGCGGCGGGCTGTTTTCGCTGTTCTTAAACATTATCTGGCTGCTTTTCAGCGGCATCCCGCTGGCGGTCGAGTCGTTTTTGATAGGCTGCTCGCTTTGCGTTACGATTATCGGAATTCCGTTCGGAATCCAGTGCTTCAAGTTCGCAAAACTCGCGCTGCTGCCCTTCGGCGCAAGCGTCGTGAAAGCTGCGTGAGGAAAGGATTATGTCAAACATAGAACGCGCAATACGGGAAAAACTCTTCGCGCTGCAGGACGCAAAGTACCGCGATTTTCAATGCAGACTTATTCCGACGGCGGACCCCGCGACCGTCATCGGCGTCCGGACGCCCGACCTGCGCAGGCTGGCGCGGGAAGTGTCCAAAACGCCGGACGCGGCGGCGTTTTTAAAAATACTGCCGCACAAATACTTTGAGGAAAACAACCTCCACGCTTTTCTGATTGAGCAAATCAAGTATTACGGCCAAACCGTCGCGGCGCTGGACGCTTTTTTACCGTATGTGGACAACTGGGCGACCTGCGACCAGATGCAGCCGAAGGTCTTTAAAAAACACCTGCCGGAACTGCAAGAAAAAATCAAGGAATGGGTTTCATCCGGCCATACCTATACCGTCCGATTCGGCGTCAACATGCTGATGGGCCATTATCTGGACGAGCATTTCGACCCGGCATATCTGCGGCTGGTCGCCGACATCCGGTCGGAAGAATATTATGTAAACATGATGATCGCCTGGTTCTTCGCGACGGCGCTCGCAAAACAGTACGAAGCGGCGCTGCCCTTCATCGAGCGGCGCTGTCTGGATACTTGGACGCACAACAAGGCGATACAGAAAGCAATCGAGAGCTGCCGAATCTCCGATGAGCAGAAAGTGTATCTGCGTACGCTGAAAACGAAAACAGAACGGAAACAGTTATGAAGAATATAAAAATATTAAGGCCATACCCAACCGCGGCGCTCTCTTTTGCGGTCAGCGAGTTTCAGCGTTTATACAAAGCGGTCTGCGGCAGGGAAATCGTTGCGACGGACAGGCTGGACGAAACGTCGAATTTTGTCGTAATTGGCAGCGACGAGGTGAACTGCGCCACTGCGGAATACTATATAAACGGGAAAATCAATTTCTCGTTCCGCTACGGCACCGACGATTATCATATCAAATCTATCGAAGATAACGGGCGCACCCTGCTTTTCCTGTGCGGCGGCAGGGAACGCTCTACCATTTACGCGGTTTACCGCTATTTCGAGAAGTTCGCGGGCTGCTGCTATTTTTGGGACGGCGATATTCTGCCGAAGTCGCGCGATTTGCCGCTCCAAACAATAGACCTTGCCGAAAGCCCGCGCTTTGAAACGCGGGGCATACGCTATTTCGCCCACCGTTCTCTGCACCGTTTTCAGGCGGAGCATTGGGACTTCGAGGACTGGAAGCGGGAGATTCACTGGCTGTTGAAAAAGCGGCTGAATATGTTTATGCTGCGCATCGGTCTGGACGACCTCTTTCAAAAGGCGTTCCCGGATATCGTGGATTATCCGCCCGACGAGGGAAGACTGCCCGAAGCGGGAGAGGACCATGACGACCGAACGCTTTTCTGGTCTTTGCAGTACCGTGGCGAACTGCGCAAAAAAGTGCTGGACTATGCGTTCAGCCTTGACCTGATACACCCGGAGGACTGCGGCGCCATGACGCACTGGTATTCCCGCACGCCGCTGCAGTATTTGGAAAAAGTAAAACCGGCGCTGCTCTCGCAGTCCACGTCGGTTTACAGCGAGCAGACCGGGCTTGTCTGGGATATTCGGTACGACAAGTACATGCAGGACTACTTCAAGCTCACCGACGCGCATGTCAAGTATTACGGAAAAGGGCAGGTGTTCCACACCATCGGGCTGGCCGAGCGGCTGTATTCCGACAGCCGCGACTACAACCTGCGCTTAAAGCAGTTTGTTTATCATAAGATACAGCGCTTTCTGAAAACAAAATACCCCAACGCGCCGCTTCTGCTGGCGAGCTGGGATTTTTACTTTACCTATAAGCCGGACGAGGTCAAAGCCTTAATAGAACAGCTTGACCCGTCGCAGGTCGTGATTTTGGACTACACGTCCGACAGCGCGGGGGAGAACAACTTTAAAAACTGGGGCATTGTCGGGAACTTTCCATGGATATTCGGCCTTTTCTTAGGCTATGAGCCGAACAACGAAATCAGGGGCGACTACCGGCTGATTTACGAACGCTTAAAAACGGCCAAAGACGACCCGATGTGCAAAGGCATGGTGCTGTGGCCTGAGATGTCCCACAGCGACATCCTCATGCTCGAATTTTTCGCTTCCAACGCGTGGTCGCCGCTGGAAAAGAGCATGCGGGAGTTTATCGCGCAGTTCTGCGAAAATCGGTACGGCAAAGACGCGCATTTGATGTGCTCAATATGGGATTTGCTCTTCCCGATCATCCAAATGCACGCGTGGAGCGCCGACAAAACGCTCAAAAACGAAACCGATTTGTTCTTCAACCCGTTCGAGAGCAATCGGTTCGACCCCGAAGCGGAAACCTGCTTTAACAAGCTGCTGCAGACCGCGAAGGAGAATTCGGGGGCGGCGGTCGTCATACTCGAGCTGCTCTCGAAAACGGTTTTTCGGGACGAGTTCATCCGCCGCGACTGCTACGACATCGCAAGAACCATCTGCGGCAGGTACGTCACCGCCGCGCTTCAGCTGGCGCAGAAGCAGTTCGCGCTCTGGCAGAAGGGGAAAGCGGAAGGGGAAGAGGTCAAAAAGACGTTCGGCGTTGTTTTAAAGCTCCTGGACGCGCTTGCGGACCTGCTCGGACAGCATTCGGATTTTTCGCTGTATGAAACGCTAAAAAAGCTGAAGGAAGCCGCGCCGGTCAACCCGTGTTTTGAGCGGACGCTCAAGAACAACGCGTCGGCGCCCTACTGCCGCTCGTATATTTATGAGAATGTCCGCTATCTCTACATCCCGGAGACAAAACTTCTGTTCGACTGGATTTCGTACAACATCGACGCGGACAATCGGGGAGAAAAGGCAAAGAAAGCGGAGTTTCTCGCAAAGAAAGCGCAGATAAAGGAAAACTTCAACAATACCCCGCTCGCCGATATGCGCCCGTTAAAAAACAGCGCTTTTGCTGAAACGGTGTTAAAGATGAAGGATGCGATAGATGAGTTGGGGGGGTGATGAATTTAATTCACTATAAAAAACTAATAGTTTATACTTTTTATATCATACTTAATGTACTTCTGTAATTCGTCATATTCCAGATATTCCCTAACATAGGTATTTAAGCATCTTAATACGATTTTGTTTTGAAAGTTCGGATATATAACATATATCATTCTTTTATTAATAAGATCATTCTTACGTAGGGTATCAAAAACTATTGATAAAATATCATCGCCAAATTGAAGGTAAACCATACCCTCTTCATCTAAAACAATTGGATATGGAATAAAGAAAATTACATTTTCATCTGGCTTAACTTTTTTCAATAGTCTACTCATGGTTTTGTATAAGGATGAAGTTGCAACATCGAAGTTCTCGCTACATTCAAAATATCCCTTGTATTCATTATTTATTTTAAATATTGATTGTAGCCACTTTAGATAGTTGTGATTATCACTACCAATTGATTTTCCATCTTTTTCGGTTAGAATCAGTTTAGCATCGAATTTTTGCGATGTGACTTTATCACGGAAATCGCACTCTCCGTTGGATTGATTCTCTATGTACTCATATTCGTTTGGGAAAAGCTTTGTTGAACTATTCATTAATTTTAAAATTATAGGTTCGTATATTGTTTTGCTTATTAATTTTTTAAAATCATTATTGAATGTGGCGGTTGCTTCAATATCGATGAACATTTTAACTCTCCTTTTCATTGAGTTTTTATTTATACAAAAATTATATACAATAATTATAAGAATGTGAATATTAAAATAAAAAATAAGTATTTATAATAATCACCCCACCGTATGTGCATTTCCATACAGTGGGGCGAACATTTTTATATCATTTTACACCGAATTGCTCGGCACCGAAGCGCGTTTGATTTTTCTGGAAGTGGTTTTGGGGAACTCCTCGTTGCGAATGACGACGGAGGAAACGCGTTTATAGGCGGGAAGCACTCTGCAGACCTCGATAATGTCGTTGAGGACTTCCTTTTCGCTCTTCGGCTCGCTCAGGAAAACCTCCGCCTGCAGTCTGGATTCCTGTCCGGTCTCGTCCTTTGCGCTCTTGACGATAACCTCGCTGACATAGGGGATGCGCTGAATATAGTTCTCGATTTCCTCGGGGTAAACGTTCTTGCCGTTGCTGAGGACAATGATGTTCTTCTTTCTGCCGGTGATAAGCAGCTGACCTTTATCGTTCAGGCATCCGTAGTCGCCGGTGTAGAACCAGCCGTCTTTTAATACCTCCGTGGTCAGCTCCGGCTGTTTATAATAGCCGAGCATAACGACGTCGCCCTTGACGCACACCTCGCCGATGCCGTCCTCGTTCGGGGAGTCGATGCGCAAATCGATGCAGGGGAGCTTGATGCCGACCGTCCTGCAGTCGTTGAAATAATCGTTGTTCGCGCTGACGAGCGGCGAGCACTCGGTAATGCCGTAGCCGTTAATCAGATTGATGCCGATCGCGTCGAAGAAGTCGCCCAGTTCCGGGCGCAGCGGCGCGCCGCCGCAGACTATCTTTTTGAGCCTTCCGCCGAAACCTTCATGTATCTTCTTAAAGAACACCTTGCGCAGGTCGATGCCGACCTTGCGCAGTCTGTTGCTCAGCTTTACAATCATTTCAAACTGTTTTGCCTTGCCGCTCTCGTCAATCTGCTTTAGAATGTTGGCGTAGAAAACCTCGACAAACGCGGGAACCAGATACACATACGAAGGCCGATACAGTTTTAAGTTTTTCGCAACCAAAGCCATCGAATCGTTTATGCAGATCGTCGAATGCTTGTGCAGAGAAACCAAAAGTCCGCTGACCGCTTCATAGGTGTGGTGGTAGGGAAGTACGGAAAGGCAGGTGTCGTAAACCGTCGAAACCTGAAGCCCGTAGTAGACGCTGGAAACCAGGTTGTGCTCGGAAAGCATAACGCCCTTTTGGTTTCCGGTCGTGCCGGACGTGTAAACCAGCATTTTGAGCTGGTTCGGGTCGCTTTTTAGGCTTTGATACTTTGCTTTGTCCAAACCTCTGCCGTACTCGAGCAGCTTGTCGAACGAGCGGATGGTGATGCCGTCCGCAACATCCTCTGCATACTCAAAGCAGACAAAGAGTTTGACGTTCGGTATTTTGTCCGCGTTTTCCTTGAACATATCAGCGTACTTCCTGGCGCAGAAGACAACCTCGCTGTCGCTGTTGTTTACGATATTGAGGATATCGCGCGCCGGCAGCTCTTTGTCGATCGGAACAAAAACGCCGGCGGACTTTAAAACGGTCAGATAGGTGACCACCCATTTATAGCTGTTCGGACCGATGCAGGCGATGTGGCTGCTGCCGAAGCCCAGCTCGGTAAGCGCCGCGCCGAGCTGCTCGGTCTGCTCGACGAATTCGTTGTAAGTAACGCTGACAATCGCGCCATCGCCGTTCTTATATTTAAATGCGATGTCGTTCCCCGCCTCTTTTCGGGCGATTTCCAGCATTTCGCGGATGCTGCTAAATTTGGTTACCTCATAATATACCGGTTTGTTGCGCTTCATAAAAACTCCTTTCGCTTTCCGCTTGTCAAAATGTCGTAAATTATGATTTGCGTTTATCTGTAAAATATGTTATAAATAAAGAAACTGCATATCAACCTACACCTGGTTTCAAACGCCCTACTGTAAGTTTTTGGCAAAGTAGAGACGAGAAACGGCCGCTCTACTGCTGGTAGAGCCGCAGGAAAGCCTTGAAAATCAAGGGATTTTTCTAATATTGAATATATTTAAAATAAATGCGTAAATATAAAATTCTGCTTGCGGAGGGAAAAAGAATGGACGATTTAAAGCAGATCATTGCCCAGAATATCATCGAGCTGCGGAAGACGATGCAGCTCACACAGGCAGAACTTGCGGAAAAACTGAATTATACCGACAAAGCGGTTTCCAAATGGGAGAGAGGAGAATCCATTCCGGATATCGTGGTGCTCAAGCAGATCTCGGACCTGTTCGGCGTCAGCGTAGACTACCTTCTGCAAGCGGAACATACGAAGGAAGAATACAAAGCGCACAGAGAGGACAAGTATAAAAAAAGAAACCGGTTCATCATCACCCTGCTTGCGACAATGCTGGTATGGCTGATCGCGACAATTGTTTTCGTCTGCTTCGGCATTTTCAATAACTACCTATGGACGATTTTCGTATACGCGCTCCCCATCACCATGATCGTGCTTTTGGTCTTTAACTCGATATGGGGCAAGCCGCGCTGGAACTACCTCTTCGTTTCGCTGCTGATGTGGAGCACGCTGGTTTCGGTCTATCTTACCTTTATGTCGCCCAACGTCTGGCTCATCTTCATCATCGGCATTCCGGGGCAGATCATCATTATTCTCTGGTCCGGCATTAAGTTAGAGAAGCGCAGATCGAAAGATACATAAAGAAAAAATGTATAAATATTAATTTTTTCTTGCTTTTATTGCCGTGAGGGTGTAGAATAAAAAAGATGTTGAATTTTGCAACATGAGTATGTTTTGAAAGGGTATCCAACGTATGGCTATTACGGATTTTTTGGAAAAAAATGCAAAACTTTATCCCCAGGATGTTAGTCTTGTCGAAATCAATCCCGCCAACCAGCCCGCCCGAGAGGTGACCTGGCGCGAGTATAACCTGATAGAGATTACTTCGTCGGAACGATACCGCCGCGAAATGACATGGAAGGAGTTCGACACAAAGGCTAACCGCTTTGCCAACCTGCTGTTGACCAGAGGGGTAAAAAAGGGCGATAAAGTAGCGATTCTTTTGATGAACTGCCTCGAGTGGCTGCCGATATATTTTGGCATTCTCAAGACCGGCGCGCTTGCCGTGCCGCTGAATTACCGCTATACGGCGGAGGAGATCAAATACTGCTTAGAGCTTGCCGAGGTCAACACGCTGATTTTCGGACCGGAGTTTATCGGCCGCATCGAGCAGATTTTTGACCACATCCGCAACGTCAAGACATTCTTCTTTGTCGGCGAGTGCACGCCTACCTTTGCCGACAGTTACGATAAACTGGTTACCTATTGTTCCTCCACCGCGCCTGCCGTCGATTTAAAAGACGACGACGAAGCGGCGATTTACTTCTCGTCCGGCACGACCGGATTCCCGAAGGCGATTCTGCACACGCACAGAGCGCTTGTTTCCGCGTGCCTGACCGAGCAGAACCATCATTCGCAGACGCGCGAAGACGTGTTCCTGTGCATTCCGCCGCTTTACCATACCGGCGCGAAGATGCACTGGTTCGGCAGCCTGCTGACCGGCGGAAAAGCAGTGCTTCTGCGCGGCGTAAAGCCGGAGTGGATTCTGCAGGCGGTTTCGGAAGAGAAAGCGACCATCGTCTGGCTGCTGGTTCCGTGGGTGCAGGATATTCTGGACGCCATCGACAGCGGCGAGCTGAAACTCGAGGATTACCGGCTCGGCCAGTGGCGGCTGATGCATGTCGGCGCGCAGCCGGTTCCGCCCAGCCTGATCCGCAGATGGCTGAGTGTGTTCCCGAACCATCAGTACGACACGAACTACGGCTTGAGCGAGTCGATCGGACCGGGATGCGTGCATCTCGGCGTCGAGAACGTCCATAAAGTCGGCGCGATCGGAAAAGCGGGCTACCTTTGGGAGACCGCGATTGTCAACGACAAAGGCGAGCCTGTCGGCGTTGACGAAGTGGGCGAGCTGATTGTAAAAGGCCCCGGCGTGATGAAATGCTATTACAGAAACCCGGAAGCGACCGCCGAGGTGTTAAAGGACGGCTGGCTCTACACCGGCGATATGGCGAAGTACGACGAGGACGGCTTTATCTATCTGGTTGACCGCAAGAAGGACGTCATCATTTCCGGCGGCGAGAACCTGTATCCCGTCCAAATCGAGAACTACCTGCGCAAGCATGACGCAATCAAGGACGTCGCCGTGATCGGCGTGCCCGACGAGCGTCTCGGCGAAATAGCGGCAGCGATCATTGAGCTGAAAGAGGGCGCTGTGTGCACCGAAGAGGATATCATGGAGTTCTGCATCGATCTGCCGCGCTACAAGCGCCCGCGCAAAATAATATTTGATAAAGTGCCGAGAAACCCGACCGGCAAAATCGAAAAGCCGAAGCTGCGCGAAAAATACTGCGGAACGCGTTTGGTCGAAGCGCAAACCAAAAGATAAAACAAAAAGTTCGTTGACAGTTGTAAAACTGTAAACGAACTTTTTTAATATTGCTTTTTTGTTAAGTTTATGTTATTCTGACCTAAAATATGTGGGATAGGTAGTAAGCGCATGGGTTTGACTATTTCTTATGTAAGCTTTCGTAAAGAGTATCTGGACATAGTAAGCAATTCTAATATGAGGCTTGACATAAAGACTATTCAGGATTACTGTTATGTTTTTTGCAATAATGGTAGCGACAGTGAGAAGTTGGCCCGTAAAATATCCGGGAAAGCAAACATTTTTGCGCTGTCCTTTTTATATTTTGATGACGATGACCTTGTGATGCTGTTGTTCGAGAACGGAAAGATGGCCGCGAGGCATTATAACACCCACTATACGAAATATACCGGCAAAGCTGATGTTTTCGCCGCTGCTTTTCGTCTGAATGAACAGGAAAGAAAACTATTAAAGAGAATACTTAAAGTAGAAGATTTGTATGATCAAATTCGATACCTTGAGGGAGTAATAAAGACACCGCTTTTGCTTGATGAAGAAGAATACAGCAAGAATCCGCAGCAATACGGCATAGAACAATACCCGTTAATCACCGCCGATGAAATTGAAGCGGAAATGAAAGCAAAAAAGGTAAAAAATACAAAAAAAGAAAAGTGTGTTTTCGAGATAACTACCCCTTGCCGGTTGTTTTCGAACCGTTCGTATCCCTATTTTATTACAAGAACATCCGATAACGGGGCATATAAATATACTTTCTGCAAACTTGATGAGAAAAATAAGGTAATAGAACTCTGGTCTGAGCAGAGTCTTGAGGAAAAAGAAATATACAGGTTTAAAAAGACGGATAACGGGTATGCGTATTGTATGAGCAAAAAAGTTAGTTTTACAGACGACAACGGCAAAATACGAAGCGAGGTAGACCTAAAACCGGGCGCAATGGTTTTGTCTGTCAGCGATGATGAAAGAATCAGCTGCAACTCTAATATATTCCAAAACGGGTATAGTTCGCCTCCGATTTCTCAAGCGATAAGGTATGACAATAAAGGCGGATTATTGTTTAGTATGATAAAAGCCGAGTTCTTTCACGAAAATTGCTTGCGGATGGAAGATGCTATCATAAAAATCGACGAAGACACTGAGAGCGTATATACTTATAAAAAAGAAAAAAGCGTTTTTTCTAAAATACGCGAAGAAAGAGTAGATTATGAAAATGAACGCTGTTACTTTACAAGCGATAATAAGATTTGGTATTACTATACGATATTAAAAAACGGAGAATTTAAGAGCTACCTGCAATTATTAGACGAAAGCCTGAATGTTGTGGACACCATTATGGTGCTGGATAATTTCTTCCAGGCTTCGATATTTGAGGATAAATTCAACAAAAGGATTTTACTCGTTGGTCTTCATGAAATCATCCCTGTTGATATAACCACAAAAACAGCGGCAAAGCCGGTGAAAATGGTAAGTAACGCTGTCCTGCATGTTGACGAAAAAGGCAACATTTATAATCGAAAAGGGAACTCAACGTTGGAAGTATACAACAGCGATTTTAAGCTTGTCTCCGTAAATAAACTGAAAGGATATGTTTGGCAGTATTTTGGAAACGATGCCGACGGTAATCCGAGATTTTTAACAATCGGCTCCATGAACGCGAACAAAGATAATATTTTTAGATTTTACACACTTTACAATGCCTAAAACATAGAAACAAAAATAAGAGGGTTGTTATTATGTCTCACGTTTACACGCCGAAGGACCTTGACAACAGCATTGATAATATTTATCAAGGTCCATATCACGCAATTGACAAAGTTGGAGGTTATATATACCTTTCGCGCGATTTGCCCAGCGGACGGGCAGTACCAATGAAGGATCATATTAAGTGTATGCTTGAACTTTGTGCTGGCGCTCATTATTATGCTCAGAGCCCTTATACCGACCATTATACCGATTCACAAGCGCTTATCGATTTGAACGAGCTGAAGATTAGGCGCATCAACATTCAGGGAGAACCCTGCAGAAACGCATATATCTGCCTCGGCTATATGTCCGGCGGAAAATACTGGCACATGGATACCGGGCTTGCGAACAACTGCGAGGAGGATTTCTGGAGAGCGTTCTGGTGGGGCTCCCACTACGGCAAGCCGGACAACTGCACCGAGGACGAAGTCCGCGCCTTCAACACCAAAAACTATCCAAACGCGCGCTACTTCCGGAACACGTTCAGAGCCGAAGGAACCGATACTGAGGACATCGTAACCTGCATTTACGAGTTTTTGGACGCGGACAAAAACGAAATCGGCACGCTGAAACTGGAGTTTAAGCGCGCAAAAGGCGAGATTTTTGTCCGCAGCGAGCGCGGAAGGCCGATTTTGCGCTTTGTTCGCTTTATGTCGATGGTGCCGCGTTCGGGAAAACTTTCCGACGACGACGCGGACGAAACCTATCTGATCGCCACCATGCGCGACCTGCGCATCGACGGCAAGCCCTGGACGGAGGACTACCTTGATTACGTCTGGTCGGTGCAGGGCGCGAACATCATCGACCTGCAGATTTCCAACCTCGGCAACCATCCGGTGGCCCCCGACGCGGATTATATTAATTTGATACATCGGTATCAATTGAATTAGGGAAAAATAAGGGCGCAGTTTATGCTGCGTCCCTTTTTAGATTTAATGTATTCTATAATTGATATAGATTATAGGAGTATATCCTAGTAAACGTACTTCTTTTTTCCATTCGTCTATTCTATTTTTCAACATCAGCATACCTAACGAATTAATATTAGGTTTTTCGCCATCAGTATCGTTAATGCCTTTCTTTCGGTCTAATATAAGCCATAAAGCAACATTTTTTATTTCAGGTAAGGGGCTTACTAGTTTATACTTATATATTTTTAATGACATTAGAGATTGATTAACGGCCTGACTGAGTTTTCCTGATGAGTTACCAATTTTAACAGAAAACATAGTTTTATCTTTATATAAATCCATAAGTTCCACTTTTTGATTATTAATACTTGCAATAATTCTGTCATAGCACTCAAAACCATCTTGCACTCTTAATGAATTATATACTCTTCCTAACGTATGTGCTCTATTATATGTAGGAGTAAAGACAGTTATTTTTTTCATGCTTAATCACTCCTTTTTCTAAATAGAATTCTTCCAACCATTTGCTATTTTGCAAAATATCATATCCGCTTGAGTTTATCCGCTCATACATATTAACTCGCTCATATCTATCAGCATATTTCAGAATTTTCTTAGCCCAAATATCAACTGATTGCTGTAGTGACATTGACTCAATCA